>ERZ777011.1271-NODE-1271-length-28060-cov-3.366970_pt1 | contig 28060 bp, 52 predicted proteins | sample MGYA00374964_ERZ777011 | MGnify/ENA primary metagenome ERZ777011 (study PRJEB29310, sample SAMD00008975) | mouse gut metagenome | study: EMG produced TPA metagenomics assembly of the Metagenome analysis of fecal microbiota from mouse which was promoted... | reverse complement strand
AGAAATATCATCAGTTGCAGCATCGGAACTAGTATCTTTATTCCTTACAACAGGCGTATAACCTTCTCCTGAGTCTGCCCATTCCATAATCTTTTCGCCATAAGACTCATTTAGCAATGTAGCAGTCTCATTTTCAAAGATGTGGGTATTGTCTTTCTGAACCTCTGCCATATGTGTCTTCTGGTCAATCAGGAACGTACAAGTAAATTCATACTCAAAACCGTCTCTCTGCTTTGCGCCAACACCAAGTTTCTTAACGCTTGTCTTACCCTTTTCATCCTTTTCAAGTTCATACTGATCTTTGCCTCTCATAGTAGCAATCAGATGAATAGGACTATCCGCAATAGCTTCAATAAACTTATTGTGTCTCGGAGTGACCTTACCCCATGCCTGATATGTACCACCTGCTTGCTGCTGAAGTTCAAGACATCCGCCCTTTCCTTCCCATTCGTGAGAAGAACTGTCAATAATTAGGATTCCATATCCTTCTTTTACAGCAAACTCAATAAACTCTACATACTTCTCTGGATTGTGTGGAGCATCAATGTCAACAATGTCATAATCAAACTCATTAGCATAGTAATATCCACGCTTTGCCTCTGTGTTACCAAGCAGGATCTTCGGTCTTTTACCTGTCTGCTGTTCAATCTTATTTGCCATACCAGTAGCCAGCTTCAATGCCGAATACGTCTTACCACCACCACTAGGACTCATCAATGCTACCTTTACATAAATCTTTTCTCTTACTGCTTTCTTTACCTGAAATCCCAAATTTGTTCCTCCTATAAATTCATTAAAAATATTTTCACATCATATATAACTTCAACAGCCCACACAGAACTGGAACATAGGATTTTAAAATCTATATAAAATCTATGTCATCAGTGGTTTATGACTTATTTGAACTGAATTTTTGCGTAATTTAAGCCAAGGGTATGCTTTTCCCACCCAAAACTGATATAACTGTTAAGTTATTAATATTGGAATTGTCTACGGATAACCGTGCGAATTGTTTACTTGCTACTGGACTGCTTTTTGATATTCTTCAAATGTTATTCCTTCAAGATAGAAAAATTCTGTGTGGCTCCCAACATCAAATTTTATGCGCCCATTTTCTTCCCAGACTCTTGTGTAATAACTCTTGAAATTTTGATTGTCAATAAACTTTTTGATTTCCTTACTTACTTCTTCTACATTTGATGGATTAGCAATTACTCTTTCTTCATTTTTACTGTTCTGAAAAATTAGTGTCATTTATTCTTATCTTTCTTACTCTCCTTCTTTTCTTTCTGTAACCTTGCTTCCTCTGCCAACTGATTCTCTAACTTTCTTGTGATACTTCTCATTTTGCCTACTGGCTTCGCTGTAATTCCCATACGTATATTTTCTCCCTTCTAATTCATATCTAACCATTCATCCGATATTTCCATTCTGGGATCAAATGGTTCTCCATCTGCTCCAAAATGTAATTCTGGAAGATTGACAACATCATCTACAAATTTTAATAACTCTGATAATGCTGTTTGTACTGTGTCATGATAAATCACTTCATTTGATAATTTATCATCGTCCAAACGTAATAGCCATTCATATTTCCCTTTTAGATTTTGAAAATCATCTACTAATTCTATTTTTACACCTCCTCAATCTGGTAGATACATCCACGCAATAGGTTTTAATCCTGTAACTTCACTTCCTCTTGCGGTCACACAACGATAAACAATATTTTTACTGCCATCGTAATGCGTATAAGTTCGTTTCTTTCCTACATATTTTCTACCATCTTTCTTTGCTTTAAATAATACTTCTACATCATCTGGAGGAAGATTATCTTTAATCAATGCCCATTCTCCAAAGGTAGGTTGCTTATCAATTACTTCTCCAAGTGTTATCAAATCAACACCCTGAAAATTATTATTAAATTCTCCTGTTATCTTACAATTTTCTTTTAACAAATCTGCATCTATTAGTCTCATAATCACCTCCTGAAACTCACCCTTTGAAATAAGAATTTCAACTGTTTATCACATCAATATATAGTATTTATCTATTTTATTTAATACTATATATTGTATTTATTTCATTGAATTATTTGTTCTTTACAGTCACATTGAAGATAGACCTTAGAATACAAATAATCAACCAAACACCAGTTGCAATACTCCACTTAAATGTCCAACCAAAACACATAGTAATCAATTTAATAATCCCACAGGTTACAATCCAGCTTACACCATACAGTGCAGCTATAATTAAAATGACTACCAATGCAGTTGCTCCGCCTGTTGCAATTTTACTTTTCAAACTACTCATAAATATTTTCTCCTTTTCAAATTCTTATTTTTTCATTTAGTCAATAGTTTCTACATTCACAGGAATCCACATATCAGGATTGAAGTTCAGCGTGTACTTGTACTTTGAAACCACATTTGCTCCAAGATTCAGATCCTCGACAACATAAGTCACATTATCACTCAAACCAACAAAATGCTTTACATATGTACCACCATCTTCTACGATAATTTCAAGCTGATTGTCCGCTGTGTCTGCAGTAATAGACATCTTACCTGTCATCTGAAATAAGACATCACCTTCAATACAGTTAATCACTGTAAGCTGGCGTACAACATTAAAATTGTCTGCTTGCTGTGAAAGATTATATGAAACTCTTTCTGCCTCTGTACCATATCCTGTTAATGTACTTGCTGCCAAAACTCCTGCTACTAATAAACCTAAAATTTTCTTCTTCAATATCTCATTCTCCTTTTTTTATACTTATCTATTCATTATTATATTAATGGTCTTTTCTTCTTCCTTGGTTCACAAAATTCTCTGTCCAATCGTTTAATCAATTCGACATCTGCAATATGGTTTTTCTTTCCGCTATTTCTGAAATCATAAATCTTATAAGCTTCCTCATAAACCTCATTCAAAATACCTAAATCATTACAAATGCAACGTAACTCTGTAACACCCTCTAACTGGCTATTTGACATATTCTGATTTTCTTCTTTATCTCCACTGGCTACATAAAACCACCAATCTGCTCTAATCTGTAGATATGCCATTTCTTCAGCAAATTTCCTGATCAACTTCTTCTTTGTAATAAATAATCTCAATATCTTATTCTCCTTCTCTTTGTATTTTCCCTTTGAAAGAACGCTTTCATCTGTATTTTATATTTCAGATTTGTATGTAAATAATTTCTCTACTCTGATATTTCCATCATCATCTTTATTTTTGTTGCTATCTAGTAGAGTTTTTGTTTCCTTTGACCAAATACAGGTAAATTCCTCTGGCATAGAATATTCACTAACCAACACAGTATTATTTATGCTTGCTACCTTAACCCACTCATAAAATTCTTCATATGGAAACATTTCTGTTTTATATTTTGTGGTTCCACGATAAGGAATGTCACAGTAAATAACATAACCTTTAATCTTATTCAATGGTAAATCCTGAAATCTTATATTTCTAAACTTCACGTCTTTTATCTGTGGTAACTGTTTCTTAAGATTCTTAATTGCACCTGCTGACCATTTACCACTATTATCTGATTTTGAATCCCTTGCATATCCCCCAAAATACTTAGCTCCAAAACTGCCACAGAACCCAACCAATCCTAAATACCAGTCTGGGTAATTTTCTTTATTATTTTGAACCACCTTATATTCTTCCTCTAAAATTCTTTCAGGAAGATCGTTTTCATGTTCCTGGGCATATTGCAATAATGCTATTAACTGCTTATGTATATCACATCCAATTCTATTATTACACTCTATCTTATCAATCATATTGGCTCCGCCTACAAACGGTTCTAAATATCCCCTTGTTTCTTTTGTAATATAGGATTGAATAATCGGAGCTAAATCTTTGCTTAATTTATTTTTGCTTCCAACGTATCTTATTATCTTTTACCAGAAAGGTAGAATTCTCTTACGGTTGCAACGCCTTTATTCCTTTCTGATCTATTCTTTTATATTTCTTCCATGAAATTTCGGTTTCAACTGTTATTTCCAGCTAATACTCCAATACTGCTCATTGTATTGGCTTCCAGTTTGAACTTTATAACCAAGTTCTTCTAATCTTTGAGTTGTTTCATATTGTAAACAACCATCATCACTAATAGAAAACTTTCCATTTGCAATAGCGTCACTAATTCTTTTACTGATTTCTGCTAACTCTTTTGTTAAACAATTTTTAATATTATCTGTTGTCTTTTTATGTGCTTCACTTGCAGAAAGTAGTGTTGTTGCATTATTTACGATAGTTGAATTTTCACATATATTTTTATCAGAACACAATACACACGCTTTATAACTTCTACTTTCAACCGGATATTTACAATTCATTTATATATTCTCCTTCTTAATTATTGATAATTTCATAAATAATATCATCATGGTATTTGCCATATTTATCTTTAATAGTATCTCTCAGAACGTGCTTAGTGCCACCAAATTTATTACAAAATTTATCGTAATGTTTCTCTATTGGATTGCCACCTATCATTCTCCATTCGATTCTATGTAGCTTGTACTCATAAATAAGTTTCTTCAATTCACTATATAAATCCATCCCTACAATTGGATTACCTCTATCAAAAGAAATCAATCCAAATCTGGAAGCACATGAATTATACCAGTCAATATGATAATCCAAATATCCAATCAGTTTTTCTTCTGAATTTACAATTGCATATTGAAACCTTCCTGCTTCAGTTTCTTCTTGAATATTTGGCAACCAATTATTTAAACCACCAGTTTCGTACATCATATCATCCGAATAGTAATATCTCTTAAATGCTTCTTGTATTTCATTCTTCTTTAAAATTGCAGGTATTAACAATCAAAATCACCTCTTTAATCATTAAGTATTTTTTTTGATTTTGCAGCATCAAATTGTTTATTAAATGATGCCATTTTTTCTCGTATAATTTCCTCTCTTTTTGAACCATAGAATGTGGTATTTTCGTCAATATATGATGATATTAATAATTTATAAATCTCACTATTTTCATTGTGTATAGCTGTCAATATATTTAATAATTCTTCTGACATATTTATATCCTCCATTTTTTTACCCAGATGAAATCGTGCTTTTAATGCTTCTCTTTATATGGATCAGGCAACGGCATCCATGCCCTCATACCGCCACATATCCTACCCCAATACCAATCATTAGCATAATCGTTAAAAATCCTTTGTACTTTCGTAACAACACCTTTATTAGTGGTAGCAATTACGTTAATAACTTTCTTATCTTTATATCTCTCATCGTCTTCTGGCATTTGACCAGGAACACATTTAATCCATTCCAATTATTTATTCTCCTTTTCATATTTCATCCCATCCATATTCAACGATTTCTTACAGAACTCCTTAATCTCCTTAACAATATCCATATCCGACTTACCACTATTGCACATTTCTAAAACTGCTCCAAGAATACCAGCAGCTCCGGCTTTTAATCCTTGGAATCTAACTTCTTCTAAAGTCTTTTTGATTTTACCGTTTAACTGTTTCTCTTGCTTCTTTGTTAATGCCATATGTATTAGTTCTCCTTTTATAATCCTAAACTCATGTAACGTAATGGAACAATATCTATACCAAGTCCTGCATTTTTTAACCTATCATATATACCTAGTCCGTAACCATTAGTTTCACATTGTATCTGTCCAACTCCATATTTATGAATAATCGCCGGAATATAAGCAATAACCTCTTCAGGATTTTCATACTTTTTCACATAGCCAATCTCATTTATTAAATCATTTACCTTAACCTCTATTTCTGGTCTACCCCGTCTACCTATATCTGTTACAATAGATAGGATGGTTTTTGCATTACATTTGGCATGTTCCTGTCTCCTTTTATCTTTCTCTCTTTCTCTTTGCAAATATTCTTCATATTGCTTTTGACGTTCTCTTTCAATATGATTGCCTATACAAACTGCTACTCTATAAAATTCTGAATCGTATTTTTCTTTTTTAGGTCGTCCTTTACAATCTGCTCTATTGTAATTACATCCATCACAAGGATTTTTACCGTCATTGACTAACAGCCAACACAACTGCCCATCCATTTTACATGTAGGTGGTATATATCCTTGATTAATACACATTTTTTTGTAATCTATAATATCACCTCCTCATTTACCTATATTCTCCATTCATTCGCTGTTCTAATATCTTTGTTTTTCTTCTTAGTCCTCTATCAAATTTTAGTAAACTGTTAGTATATTTCTTCCATTCTTCTGTTTCTATTTTTTGAATATGATCTGACACTTCTCTATGTATCATATCTTGTATTTTCAAATAATCTCGTATGGATTTAGGCACTCTAATGTATTTACTATAACTTCCAGATTCTAAAACACGTTTTATATCTTCTCCAATATCATGTCCGTGTTCGTCAGTTTTAAATAATTCTTGAAGTTCTTTTTGTTTAAAATCTGTAAACGTTTTATCAATACATTTACCCATTTCTTCAAGTAAAAAATCTTGTATTTCTTTTTCATGTTCTTTGAAGAATTGAAAAAGCTCATATTTTTGTTTTGGAACTATTTGTTATCACCTCCTACCACTTGAAACCAAGAATTTATTGCCTATTGTAAATCAATATTATATTCTGTTGTTAGAGTACCTTCAGGAACAAAAAACTCAACATAATATCCATCTACAAACGCCTCATGTGCAAACCAATAATACCAATCTTTTGCAAGCTGTATATTGTGAGTTTTAACAACAGGCTTATAATCACCTTCATTGATATAAACCTTTTCTGTATTTAATTCTTCAATATGTTTTCCTTTTTCAGTATTAACTATATATCTACACACAAGTCTTTCATTTATGTAACCTGAGAATAAATATTTTTGTCCTTCAATAGATGCCGCATCTTTTAATGCACACAATTCTTGTTCTTCAACGATTTCTTTTGTATCAAGTCCACAACCAATAATACCACCAACCATAAGAAATAATAAAAGACCAATAATTAATCCCATAATACTACCAGCAATACCAAGCAAGAATTCATCGTCACAGAATCCTATAACAAATCCTATAATTACTCCGAGTAAAATAAATATCATTTTTTTATCACCTCCTGTTGAAATTAACCTTTCATCTTACATTTATTCTTCCGTAATTGCATTCATATGCTTCTTCAAGCGTCATTGTATAATATCTTCCATGTCCTACTTTATATTTATCCATATTTTTTATTTTGTCATAAAAGAATGTTGGAAGTTCTTTATTTATGTCACTATATATAAAGGTCTCTGTAGCCCTTGTGAAATGTGTAACTACTACTTCATTTTCTTTTAGTGATATTTTTATTATTTTAGATGGTCTAAAAATATCGATATAATATTCACCATCAAACATAGTTATATTTATAGTCGCTACAAATTCCACATCACATCCAACAAATTCATCAAAGCAATCTGTCTTATCAAATTTATATTCATCTTCTGGAAGTTTATAAATTTCATCTCCAATTTTTATTTTCACATTATGTAGAATTGTTTCTTTATTATTTTGCCCCAAACAATGATATATACGACAATATGAAACATGACACGAAACAGTAACTCTTTTCTTATTATATAATTGCAATTTCTCGCCTTGAATCTTATCTATATATTCATCTTTTAATGCTATTTTAATCACCTTCTTTCACTTGAAACTCTGGTTTTAAGTCCTATTCCAACCACTTATTCTCGGCATAATAAAATCCAAATACACAACCACCAGTCAACAGGATCCAGAATATCCAAAATAAAATCACTCCACCACCAAACTGCAAAAGTTCAACTGTATCTTCTATATTTTTATTATTATAAAATTTCGTATTGTCCGAAATAGTCTGATCTCTCAAATTTGTAAATATTGTGCCTTTATAATTTGTTTCTGCTCCATAATAAACATAGCGTATATCACTATCAAAGCTATCATAAATTGTTTCAATATAGTTTTTACTTGGTTTATATATCTGTCCATAATCAAATTCTATTCCTAAAAATGTAACCTCTTTGCAATCAATAGAATCACTTCTAATTTCATCCCATGTCCAATATTCTTCTTCATGTGAACCCGTTATATTGCCATCTTCATCATATTCATATACTATTTGAGTGTGTCTCGTATATTCTTCTGTTTCTTTCCTAACAGACATATACTCACCACCAATTTCAGGATAAGTAACTGTATCAACCGCAATTAAGTCACCATATACAAAAGCATTACCTACATTTGTATCCATGCCATACTGAAACAAATCTGTATTATCTATTTTTACCGCTTTGTTATAAACTTCATTTGCGTCTAGCTGGTGTTCTGAAATCTTGCTAGAAATCAGAACACCAATCAATAACATCACAGCTATAATAGAAACACTTGCTAAAATTTCTCGTTTGGTAATTTCAAAATCACCGAAATCAAATCCGCTTTTTCTATAACTGTATCTACTCATACTTATTCTCCAAACAAATTCTGAGGTGCATCAACAGGAGCATTAAAATCCAAATCTGCATAATTCTGTTTTTCATATCCAAGTATATTTAAAAAGATTCTTGTCGGAAATGACTTTACATATTTGTTGTACTCTTTAACCTGTTTATTATAATTACTTCTATATTCTGCAATCAGATTTTCAGTCATTGCCAATTCATTCATAAGCTGCTTATAATTTTCATTTGACTTCAGCTCTGGATATGCTTCTGAAACTGCTGTAATGGCTGTTGTCACATTTTCAATATCGCCAGATGATCCACGCCCTTCTGCGATAGCTGTAAGAGTTTCAAATTCATGCTTATCATACTGCTCTACACAATCTACAAGGTTATACACCAAATCTACCCTTCGTTTCTCCTGTACTTTGATGTCTGACTGTGCCGTGTTTACCTGTTCTTCCAAAGCAAACGCTCTATTCTGAGAACTCTGCACACCAAATATACAAAGTAAGATAACAGCAATAACACCTGCTCCAATGATTAATGGTAACTTCCAATTTGTTTTCTTGTTCATAATTTTCTTTCTCCTTTTTAATTTATTCTTTTATATTGCTTGCCATAATTTCTTTGCTGGTGCCATCCACTTAATCCAGTTATGAGGAATTATTACTAAAGCATCACTTCCATTAAGCCTGAAATAGATGCTTGTACTTGATTGATTCTCTATTCTTCCACAAAACTCTTTAGTAATTGTGGTTAAATTTAACTCACAAATATAGCTATCTTTGATACTTACTATGTAATATATTTCTGGATTTTTAAGGACTTGTATTGGCTGATTCATCATTAGTTTTAATATATTTTCTAATTCTTCCACATCTCCCTCCTAACTCAATAAAAGCAAAATTTCAAGACTATAACTATAACAATATGTAATCTTCAATAAAATCAAATGTCATATTTTTATAAACAGATTTTTGAGAATCGTTTCTACACGACTCTAATATATTACTAGGTAATAATTTTACTCCTAGTACTTTTTCACTCAAATCTGATAACCGATGCGCGTTTACAAAAACACCTAATATTTTTTGATTATCATCTTTGACAATTATTGCTCTTTGTATTTCTTTTTGTGTTGCAACAGATTTGTCATTTGCTTTTTTTCTCTCCTCTTTTGCGCTATATTTACACCAGCCTAGTAATGTACCATTTTTTAAATATCTTTGAATAGTTCCGACTGAAATATTAAACATATCTGCTAATTGGAATGTAGTATATTCAGGATGGCTATTTTTTATTTGACATACTTCTTTTGCTATATTATTTATCGCAAATGATTGACATTTTTTAAAATCAACTAAATCAAGATTAAACAAACTGCTTAATATAGATTCTTTTATATTTTTTTCTATATAATAGAATTCTGAATATTTGCAATCCAACTCTATGTAATTTTCTATACCATTTTTTAATGCCAATTCTTTTTTCTGATTGTCTATATGTTGTTGCATTTTATAACTTTTAAAAAAATCTTTATCATAATGTTGTTTTCCGTGTGTTTCAATAATTAAATTAAACTTTGGTATATAAAAATCATATTTATAATTATCGCACCATCTTAATTGTTTTTTATTTAATTGATATATAAATTCAATCTCTAATTGTGATAACATCGAATATATAAATTTCTCAGGATAACTATAACCATCGCCACATATACAACCTATCGAATTTCTTCTATGAATATCAAATATCGAAATCTTAGTTTCTTTCGCTCTTCCACATTCAGGGCAAATTGGTCTTATTTTCTTTCCAGAAGTACATGTGTATTGTTTTGCTTCATCATGTCCACCTTGAAAATAAGGAATCATCCACGGAGCAGTAGTAGGAATATCATTTATTCCTTCGATAACTTTTTGACCACAGCAAACAGGGCAACCATAATTACGGTTCATTCCATTTTCTGTTGTCCAATTATTATCAGAGTCATTGTCATATCCACAAATTAAACACTTTCTCCGATATTCTTTTTCTTTAACTGTTTTATTAAGCCCTTTCACTATAGATATTCTTTCTGATCTTCTTCTATCAATTGTCTTCATATTATTTACAACTGATCCTATTTCATATTTGTATTCAGAATATGAAAATCTTTTTTGAGGACTAATTATGCATTTTACACTATTAGCAATTATATAATTAGTTTGAATCGAATAATCTTGATTATTAAATATAACAATAATTCTTTGATTGCTTTTATTATAATCAATAATCTTAAATAAGTAATTTATACCTTTATAACAACCTCTTATTTGTTTTCCAATAGAGTTTTTCCAGTCATTTTTCCCATTGATTTTTGGTATTTCACTCAAATCTACATAATCATTTTTATATTCCATTAATACTTAAAAGGAAGTAATTGCAATTTTTAACCTAGGTACTTCTTAACATCCTTTCTGTATTTTAATTTCTTTATTTTAATTTTCTTCTACTGTTTCATCTGATACTTTTTGTAATTCGACTACAGAATCATTAATCTCTTTAATAGTTTCAAGTGTTTCTTTCATATTTTTAAATGCTTCTAAAATAATCTGTCCTGTAGTTATCCATTCTGAAAATTTATTATAAGTATCTGTTAATTTTTCTTTAAAATTATTTACTAATTCTGTTTTAGAATTAACAATTGCTTCACCGATATTCGCATTTTCTTACCTAACAATTCCTCAAAATTTGTTGTATTGTCCATAAATGTTTTCTCCTCATGCTTTCATATTTTATTTAACTTTTCTATAATTTCACTATTTTTATCATTTAGATCTAATCCAAATTGTTTCATAGTGTTTATCAATGATTCACTCGCTGAATTAGCGTCAATAATATTATTACTTTCTGCGCCCAATCGAGAAAGTCTGTCTAATTCTTTTGACTGTTCATTTGTATATCCAAGTTCTGTCCATTCTTTTATACATTCTTGTATAGAAATCATTTACACCTCCAATTTTACCAATAAAAGAGTTGATTCAACGGAACTTATTTTTGATACTTTCCTTCATACAATTAATAACAAGTTCAACCCATGACTCATCATCATTTAACATGTCTTCTACCCATTGTGCTATTGTAGATCCAAAATCAACTTGTGCCCTAATCTGTTCTCTTAATTCATTTTTTATAATGGATTTAATTTCTTCATCTGAAATCGTAGTAGCTACCTCTTTGAATCTTTCTGCTATCGGTTTTAATGTAATATAATCTTGTGTTTGATTATTCATTTTACACTTTATCCTCCTTTGAAATGAAAATTTTAATTACACATTGCTCACCAATTCAATATCATATCCCAACCCTTCTTCAATTTGTTTAAGCGTCATTTTCTTAGGCTCTAACAATTTCCACATATTAATTTCAAAAATATCATTTACATATCCAAAAGCATCTCCAACCCACTCTCTACCATCTTCGTCATGAAATCCCTTTGATACAGAATATCTCATACTTGTCAAATTGCTTCCACTTATATAAGTTTTATTTGTTTTCTGTGCTTCATTCATCATTTCTAATGTTGTCATATCTGTAATTCCTTTCTCTCTTTTTCAGTGTAGTTTGCCCTTGTACTCGTACAAGGAAGGATCTGTACTACCGCCTGTCATAAACGTTGATTTTCTGCCGTTTGTAGGGAGTCGTTTCAAATCATAATCGTCAACTGTCTCCCGAATAGAAGCAACCAATTATGAACTGGTAACTTCCTTTGAAACCGATGTTTTAAGTCTATATGTGTCTATTCTTCTTTTGTAAAATTCAACATCTCATCCTTTGCTCTCTGATAGAAATTGCGGTCAATTTCAAACCCATACGCACTTCTACCTAGCTCATATGCAGCTCTCAGTGTTGTGCCACTCCCGCAACACGGATCAATAACTACATCACCAGGATCAGTAAATATCTCAATTAATCGTTTCAAAACTGCTACTGGCTTCTGAGCCGGATGAATCTTGGGAATTTCCTTAGATTTATCTTTCTCCCACATCATATATGTACTGTTGCTATAATAAGTTTTTCCCCATTCGTCCTCATTGCCACCATCAAACCAGTTAAAAATCATATGTCCTGTTCCTGGGATGTTTTTGCCATTCTCATCAACTTGAAGACCATTTCTAAACTTAGGTAATTTATCTCTGTATAGCAAAAGTGCATACTCGGCAGCTCCTACAACACGCATATTCGCTTTAAGAACCTGTGGACTATAATTTTTACAAAAGATAAGCGGTATATAATGTACAAAACCATGTTTCTCAGCAGCTTTAATTAGCGTCTGAATCTGTTCAAATGAACAGAATACAATCATACATGGTGAATCACTACTCCTTCCTCTCGGAACTGGTCTTGTGTCATCCTTTTTAAGCATTTTGGAACAAAAGTGAAAATATTCATAAAGGTTAAAATTGAAATCAGAGTTGAACGCTGCTTTACCGGCTAATTTGCTTTCACCATTTTTATTATCACCACCGTTATACCACATTGGATTTGAACCATAAAAATTGTTACCCACATTATATGGCACATCTGCTATGATTAGCTGAGCAGGTGGAATTGCGTATTTCTTGTAATTCTGCATTGAATCTCTATATAGCTCACATTTAATTTTCTTTTGATATTCCATTCTCATTTAGGAGTAAATCCGGATTTATTCTGCGCAGAAAACTCATTCCCTCCTAATCTTTTTCTTTATTTGCTTTGCATATGCTTATTTGTTATTTCTAATTTTCGATATTATGTGATATCCAATTACTTCCTTAATTCATCAATTACTTCAATTAAATAATCCGCAAGTGACTCATTAGTTTCATCATACATTTCATTTCCAACACCAAAATCATCTAGTGCCTGAATTAATCTTTCTCTAATATTTAATTTGTTACTCTCCATCAAATCCTCCTTATCCAATGAATCGAAATTTTTATTGCCACTTAATTATTTCTCTTTTTTTCATCCATCTCCTTGCAAAATTCTCTATATTTTCTTGTGTACTCATAACTGTCACCAAAAATATTATTCACAGCAACAAATAACTTTGATTCATATTTCTTTATAACTTCTAACTCTTGTTCAAAATCTCTTCCAAATGGGCAACCAGCACATCCAGTACGCTTTAACCCATACTCTGTATAACATCTACTATGTATGATTCCATAATGTTTTTCATAGTCTTCTTTATCTGAATTTTTATACCAGAAAAGAGGCCTATATTCATCTGCTTTACCTTCATTATCACTGAAACAATTTTTGTATGCTGATGATCTGGCTCCTCCTTCTGCCTTCCTCACCCCAACAATACTTAAATCACAATCAAATTTTTCTTTTGCATGTTTCGCAACTAACTTCTTTGCATAATAACAACACTTATTAGAAATTTTAAATAGTGGTGGATTTAAAATCATAAATTCTTTAAGCCACTTATTATACCCAATATTAAACTTGCTTTTATCACCCCAAGCATTACACCACCATTTTAAAGCAACTTTACATTTTGGGTATTTCTACAATAATACCTCAAGTTCTTCATCTTCCCATTGAAAATTATGTTTTTGTAATCTGGAAATATATTCGCTAACTTGCTTTGATAAAAATGGCTGTCCATATTGTTTACAACAAATTGGAATTGGTTTTTCTGCCCTTAATACTACAATTTCAATTCCATATTTCTGTTCGAGATATTTTTTATGGTCTTTTGTTGCTTGATATTCTAATCCCGTGTCAAACATTACATATATAATTTTTCCATTCTTATCACACATAACACATATATCTAATGTAATGTCACTATCTGATCCACAAGATATAGAACACATTATTTTTTCATACTTATCACTGTTTATCTTTGACCATGCTCTTACTAAATTATCTCCTATAGTTTGATTCTTGGGACAGTTCTCTAACAGTCCTATTAATGTTTTATCACCCAATATGTATCTTTCCTCACGTAATTGATCTACGTTTACGTGAGGTAAAGCCATACTTTATTCACGAATGATATTCGTACTCGTGGGTGTCTTTTTACGTCACTACCACATAACTTTTTTGATTATTTATCATCAACGTGCCACAATAAATAATCTTGTGACAACCTTTATCAGCTAAAGGTTATAAATACTTTGGGTGATGGTCTAACCAATCTGTAGCACAGCATCTCCTACAAATTCTATATTCAACACTTGTATATTTTTAATAGATGTTTTGTGTTCTGACTCATAATCTCTTGCAAACATATCAGCCCACATATCGCCAAATTCTTGTTCATCAGCGTTATTTAGAATCATATATTTTTCAGTTTCTTTATAATTGCCTTTATCTGTCTCGTACCCTACAGATACTTTATAAACCGGAAGTTCCAATTTTGATTTGATAAAGTTCCTTGGATGAATATTCATCAACTTTTTCTTTAAACTATCATCAAAAATCTCAAACACATCAATGCCCGTTCTAATTACACACCATTTAAAAAACTTACTTGGATGCAGCACTACTTTTCACCACCTTTCTCTTCATTTTCTATTTCTCTTTTAAATCTTTCTTCCAACTGGAATACAGACTTTCCGACTCCCTTCATTGGCGAATCAATTCTACTCTGTAATCCTCTCAATCTCTGCCAATATTCAGGCAAATACATATAAATATTCTTGAGTTCTTTTAAATTCTTATTCTGACAACACCAACAACTTACACGATCCAGAACACTATATAATTCAACTCCATTTTCATCCCAGTTCCATTCATGATCATAGCAATATGTAAGACAATCATCTTCTGTCATTCCCCAATTAACAAGCGGATAAGCTTTTAAAACACCAGTTCTGCTATTTTCTCTAATTCTTCCTGGCTCATCTGCAGCTATACCAACATATTCAGTTATTTCTTTGTCTGGGTAATATTCTTTATAATGATTCATTATTGCTGATAGTTTGCCACTTGTTCCCCAGCGAATTCCTCTTCCTCCGCACCATTCATAACCATAATGAATCGGATACGGTTTACTTTGTGGATCTCTATATTTAATTGGACGAACAAACATATCAAACAAAAAATGATTTTTAGAAGACAACTCAGAAAATAATATCTTACGTTCTGCTAACAACCGCTTCATTTTATCTCTGTTATGATAAATAGAATCGAATTCCATTCCTGTATCAAAGAAAATCACTTCATCTAAAGGTAAATTTTCTTCTAAAATTCTTAAAACCATAGCAAGGGAATCCTTGCCAAAACTACAACTTGCAATATACTTCATACCAACCACTTACCATACGGATCGTGGCAAGCAATATACCCTCCCATGCCAGCTTTCGCCAACGCTGCTAAATTGCTTTTATGTTGAGTTAAACAGTCTCACAACAACCGGTTTCACCGGATAGGTATTACTCCTTTCGATTATCTCTCATATTTTTATCGTTCCTTTTCAATTTTTCTACTTAAAATTGGCTATTTATTCTGTTACTCTTTTTGTTGCTATATCATAATATTTCTTTTCCTTTTCAATACCAATAAATCTTCTATTAGTATTAAGGCAAGCCACCCCTGTTGTACCTGATCCGCAACATGAATCTAAAACAATATTTCTTTTATTTGTGTAAGTTTTAATGAAATACTCACACGCAACTAGCGGTTTCTGAGTTGGATGTAAACTTGATTTTTGTGTATCCCACTTGAACTGAAGTACATCCCTCGGATATCTTTGTGTGCTACCTCCGCCACTGATTCCAATTTTTGTATCCCCATAACAACTTCCATCTGTTGTATGTTTTGTGTAACTATGTACTGGATCATGCCCATCTGTCATCTGTGGATTATAAGTCGGAAGTTTGCCATAGAATATTTGAATTGATTCTGGAGATTCATCTAAATCAGAAAATATCATTATATTCTCATGTGTTTTCATAGGCATTTTCTTCGCATTTAAATGTCCTGTTCCTTTGGTTTTTTCAATAATCCATTCATATCTATATTGTTTAATGTTACTTAATGCTAATACATGTGAAAACGGAGCTTGCGCCCATAACGCAATACATCCATTTTTCTTAATAACTCTTTTATACTGTTTCCATAATTCATCAAGATCTATCATACAATCCCACGAATTTTGTGTAGTTGCATATGGTAAATCAGAAAATATCATATCTACTGACTTATCAGGAATATTGTCCATCAATTCCAGACAATCACCATACCATAATTCGTAATTACTATTCTCAAATATTTTTCTTCACCAGAAAGGTATGATCATCTCACGGCTGCAGCACCTTTGTTCCTTTCTGTGTTATTTTTTCTTTTTTTTAATCCAAATCTCCACAATGTACTAATGTATTACCGCATCTAGGACACGATGTTTCACCTATACCACCGCTCCAACTCTCATATCCTGAAGAAACCCATCTATTACAATGATGACAAAACCAATCATAGCAAATACTTCCATTATATCTGATATCAGAACTTCCATACTTGCTCTTACTATAAACAATCCTTCGTAGCCTTTATTTTTCTTCTACCTCCTTCCTGTTTCTCTCTTGTATTTCCTTTTCTCTACGTTCTTCCTCTATCCATTTCAATTCTTGTTCTGAATATTCGTAGTCGTTATCGTACATTCCTTTATATATTTCTTCTTCGCCGTTCCAGCTACAACATGGAGGTTCTATTGGTATGCCTCCACCTCCTGAAGTCCATCCACCAACACAATCATTTTGATACAAAGGACATTCACTACAGTCTGTAATATCTTTTGCTTTGATTTATATCACCTCCAAACTTGCTTTGAAACAGATTTTTCATTGCCCATCTATTTCTTTTTGTCTTTCTCTAAACCACTTTCTACTATAATCTTTCCCTATGACCCATGTTGCAAAATCGCTTACTATTCGTTCTTCTGGATCAGATTCGTGTCCTTCATCAGAATTATAATATTTATAATATCCATCAGCATTCCAATAATAGTTATTCCTATCTCCAAATCCTTTATCAAAATAAAACTGCCTTTTACTTAATATCAGCAAAGATTTGGCAACTTCATTTTGCTGTAAAAATAAATGTCCAAGTTCATGTAAGAATAACCATTTCATACTTTCAATTGTTTCATATTTGCTTTCAAACATAATAATTTTATTAAAAAAGCATTCTCCTCTATAGTTCTTTTCATCCGTTTTTACTACTCTTAATTCAAAGTCTTTGTTTATACAAAATGAATATAAAGCTATGTAATAAGGATCATCAATATTATTTGCAAACGAGTCAACTAATTCACAAATACTACTTCTTAATTCTTCATTGCTCATATATAATTTCATTTATTTCTCCTACTCGCTAAATACTTTTCTTTCTCTTTCTTTGACAATACCACCAAATCAATATCAATACCATCGTTATACCACTTATAAGTCTCATAATCACTAATAATTCTTTCTGCTTTTAATGCTCTTTCTCTTATACTTTCTTTTTCATGCTCTAAACTTCTAATTTTAGATTGTAACTGTTTCTGTTTTTCAATACTCTGAGCATCTTTATATTTCTGCATTTTCCAGAACATACTTCGGATCATACTTTCTTTCAGCATAATCTCTATTTCTGTAGATATTTCGCATCTCTGTGCTTTTCTTCTACTTTCTAACATCCACCAACAATAATCCCAATATGTTTTGGAATATATTCATCCCAATTAGAAACTTTATTATATAATTCTCTGCTAACAACCAGATAATTGTAATGACCATACCATGACTTTTTAGCATCAGATTTTAAATCTTGTAAAGTAACTTTTAGCTCATAACATTTGATGATTCCTTTAGAATCCATAGTCATAAAATCAACTACTTCGTCACCATGACCATTATTATAGAACCCTATTGTAATTTCTTCACAACCATATATTCTTTTTTGTTTAGTGGATTTAATAAGAGCATCTTCAAGAGAAAGAGTTTCCTGACGTTTGCTTATGTAATATCACCTTCTAACTTCTATTTCCTGTATGATCATACATGCCAAGTTCTTCTAATGCATCCATAATTGAATTTTTCACACAATCTGACGTTTCGTCATACTCTTCTAAAACATCTTCATCAATCGGAGTATAATTTTTGATATATAACCATATAAACTCTGCCAGACCGCTAACAGAATATCCTTTTACATCTATATCTTCTCCTAATGGCTGAATGGTTCCATCTCTATGATGAGCAAAATTATCAGCACCTATATATATTTTTGTTCCCTTCTTAATAGTATCTTTTGTTCCAAAACATCTTTCAATTTCAATATCTTTCTGTGCCGTCAAAATCTGACCTATATTATAAATTTTCTTTGACATCATATATCCTTTCCACACTTGACTACTTATCAGAATGTTCAAGACACAAACTTGAACATTCCAAAGAAAGGAGGTTGAAATGAAAACAACAAAATTTATCTGATTGAGTGATTGAACACTCTGGTAGATAGTCAAGTGTATGTTTTGCTTTTAAATTGCTTCTACTTTTTCTGGATTTTCATTCGCCCACTTAACCCATCTCTCAGCTTGTGGTCTTGTTATCTCATTTAGTCCAAAAACTTCTCTAGTAATTATGTATCCCTTACCAACACATTCTTCCATTTCTTTCGTATTCTGATCTACGTCATCTGCATCCAATGGCCAAAATACTTTTCTTGTAAAATATCTTCTGCCATACTTTTTTGTGATAGTAATTTTATTGATTATATCTTCTTTAAGTTCCCAGAAATGCTTGCCATCTATTGTTCTTTTATATAAACCGCCTACTGAATCACCTACATTTAGAATATTTATCACCTCTTTTCTTCCTTGAAATCTCGATTCTATTGCCTAAATTTATTTCCAGATTTTATCTGCAAAGAAAAATCCAGTTGCTAAAACAATAGCTACAAAAAATACTGCAAATAATATAGGACAAAATGTTTGTAGTAACTCAATCAATACAGATACTACCGTTGCAACAATGAGTAAAACTATGCTCATTAAAATTCCTTTAGTTATCTTTTTAATCATGTGTTTGTCCCTCTTTATCTTTATAAAACAATCTCCTCAGTGTGCAAATATCTCTTGGAATGCTATCTTTATCTTCTACATCGTGCAATTTTCTAACCCAAGCATAATATTCATTAGCTGTCGGAGTAGTTAGAGCCGATGTCTTTCTGATATATCCATTCCTGATCGCTTCATGTGAAATACTTCTCATAAACTTCCAAAAATTATAATATGTCAGCTTTAACTTTGTCATATATCCTACACTGTCCTCAATGACAAATCCTTCAATCTTTCGTCCGTCATACTCATAATCTTCTTCCAGAATGTCATAGTACCAATCGAAAAACTCCTGCCAAGTTGCAATTTCAAACGCCTTTTCTTTTGGCGTAAGTCCAAATTGAATAGCAACATCAACCATTGTGTCATATTCATATTTAGAAAAGTTCATATCATTCTGAACAATATCAAGCAAGAACAAATCACTATTTGGATATTCGATGATATGTGGATCATTGTTCATATCTACACACTCAAACACGAAAGAAACATTGTGTTCTTTAATATACTTCTTCATTTCCTGAATGTTTTCAGCAGAAATTTTTTCATACAGCATTTCTCTAAACCATTGTGCAAACTGACTATCCAAAGTAGACTTACTTGCAATCAACAAATCATCTTCATATTCGTTATAACTTACAATACCCAAGAATCCATTTTCTTTAACATAAGCTGTTACAGGAAATTGCAGTTTATATTGCAGCATATCAAACTTCGTTTCTGGTCTTTCGTTGATATTAAAGAACTTATCATATGCCCTTGCAACTACTTTACCCTTTAACGTGTCAAGATATAATCCTCTCGATTTTGTAGTCTGTTCATTCCAAACCTTGTCAAAAAACGCCTTTTCAGTAAAATTAAAGGAAGAAATATTGCCAAATTTCTTTTCTTGGATATATCTATTAGCCCTTAAAGAGATAATCGTATCTGCTACTGAGCTACTTGTAACAGTCTGTTCACTCTGCATTTCTAGTGTTTTGAATACTTCATTTTGATTTTCTATTGTACGAATACCATCTTTATCAATCTGTACACATCGTAATTCTCCACCAAATTCCACACGACCTTCTAAATTGAATACCCTGTCATTTACCTTTATATCCAATCTCTTTGTATTCCTGTGTCCATGAATCTGATAAACATTATCTGGTGTAGTATTGATAAATGTTTCTGCAATTTTCTCAAAATCATTGTAACTGCCAACACCTCTGATCATCTGATCCGTTGCTACAAATGATAAATTCTTTGGAAGTGTACTTAACCCAGCATGAGTAACGAGATAAACATTATTACCATATTTGTAATAAGCACACTGACCAAATTTTCTATATAATTGCCTTATATCTTTCTTATCAATTTTGGCTTCCTCCAGTGCGGGTTTTGTAATTAATTCAAACTCCTTTGATTTACCAGTACACCCATTTGCATATAGCCACAACCATCTCTCATGATTCCCCTCCAACATAAGAACATTTTTCTTATCTTTAATGGAAATAAGAAATTTTACAACCTCGGCATTTTCAAGTCCTCTATCAATATAATCACCTGCAAAAATATAAAACTCATCATCTTTCATACCACCATTATCTAATAGATACTTCTGCAAAACAGTGTTACACCCATGAATATCTCCAATATGATGAATCTTATTGTAATTAGACAAATCAATCATTCTCATCCAAATTGTGTCTAATTCGTCAGGTTTGATTACTTTGATACCGGACGGAATTTTCTGAGTTGCAAATCTTGAATACATTTTATCAATTGCTTCTTCAGGGACTCTTTTTAAAACTTCCCTATTTGCATTTCTTCTTTTAACTTCTTCAATAGGAATATCTGTAAAATCAACACAATAAATCCTATATCTGTATGTATTACACATTTCCTTATATCTGTTCATTTCAGAAGTCTTAGAGTTTGTCGCATCAATTACTGTAAACTCACCCTTCTGCATTCTGGTTTCCAACAGATTAAATAAAGTTTTCCATGTGACATTATCATTTGCCTGGCTGATACCTTCTGTACCATCCACCTGCATAATAGGACTCTGACATAAAAGCCTAATATCATCAGCTGACAAGGTAAACGGTTTTAATCCGTTTTTCTCAATCCATGTAGATTTTCCACATCCGGCAGATCCTCTTAACAAAAGTAAAATTCTCACTCTGACTCCTCCTTTTTATCTTTTTTCTTTAATTCATTTCAATAAAATGATATAATATAGTCGTTATACATTTAGGAGAACGCAAAAACGTTCTGTGGGAAAGAGAATAAAACTGGCAATCATAAATTTTGTCGCTTCATTAATTATTGCTTTTAACACATTTTTTATGGGAATGGAGGATCTTAATATGATAAATGCCAACAATATTCAAGCTTCTATAGAATCATCTGATTTTCAGCAACCTACCAGTTGCTCTTTCTCCTAAATGCATAACTCAATATCTGTCTATCACTCAATGAAATGCAAGTTTTATCTTATTAATTCTCTTCTCCACACGCTTTTATATGTTTTTACTTCACCTATACTAGCAGCACAATTTGGCACAAGAACTTCAAAAATACTATACTCTTCATCTTTTGTTTCCATATCTTCATTATACGAAGACAATCCCATCCATCCTTTATGTTTCACATTTCCAGTAGCACTAATACCAAGCAAAACATCTTTATCTGTAATATCCGATAAATTCATTCCTGTATCAAGCAACACTAAATAATAAAATCCGTTATTTGTCATAACAATCATTCCAGATTTCAAATCTTTCTTTTTCATCTTTCACTCCTTAATCAAAATCGCCATCCAGTATTCACAGTCATATACATTACCACCAACTTCTCCAGCATAACCGCAATTAGTAGAAGAAATTTTGTATCCTTCTGAAAGCAATTTATTTATTTTTTCTTTAAATGCCTTCTCATCATTCTCGCTAATTGTTTCTATCATATATTACCTCCCTACCACAGAAACGCAGATTTTATTGCTCTTTTTCCTTCTTATTCAACCAATCACAATAATTTTGACACGACTCTTTATTCCTAAAAGCAACCTTTTCACCATATCCCTTTGTTTCATGATATTCTTTTACATCATCGTTAAACTCATCAAAAATATTTTCGATTCTAAACTCACTATAATAATCATAGGCTTCTGCATAATCTTTGTCTGGTCTATGATTTTTTGTAAAATAACATTTTTTATGATCGCTATATCTTGGTTTGTATGCCTTATGGAACTTAATTTGCTTATTTAAGGAAATTACAGGTTCACATACAAATAAAGGTCTTGTACAATCACACTGCTTTTTAACAATTTCTCCATTCGGATATGTAGCAATCAATTCTCTATCTTCATTACATAAATTACACTTAGGCTTTTCATGAGGAACATGTTCTGCATACCAAACTTCTGAATCTTCTAACAGATGCTCGAAAACCTCATCCATCGTCTTATTATAAAATTCTTTTTCAACATCTCTCTTAAAATTATCTTCTTTGTACTTGATATCTCTTTCTCGCCTAGACAATTCCATTTTCTTATCATTGTATTCTTTGACAGTTTTTCTTAATTCTGCATTTTCTTTTGTCAATCTACTAAGTTCAGAATTAACATCTTCACGAAGAATTTCTCTGAATTTTTCTTTTATCTCATCAAAGAAAAGTTCTCCTTCGCTTGGTTCATAAAAATCTTCTTCATCGAAATAACTCAAATTTTTCTCCTTTCTCAATGCTATATATAGTATACATTTTGCATATAACGCTATATATAGCTGTAATTTTCTAATGAAACGTGGGTTTTAAGACTTCTAATACTCCCAACTTTCTTCTCTTACCTGATAAGCATCACCACATTGGATAATATCAGGATAATTTTTCATCGCTACCTTCTTCGCATGCTCATCAATTTCGTATGCCTTATATGTAATATTTCTATATCCCAACTTCCCCAAACAAAATCTACCAGTTGCAATACCATCATACATAGACAAAACTTCAATTGGATAATCTTTAGGAATATTAATATGTGACAAGATATGTATAATTACTTCTGCCGTCCAACCATTACCAATACATTTATATCGCTGTGCATTTGAGATTCCTTCTGTATAATTATCTGGAAGAGTCTGTAATCTTTCACATTCAATAGGCGTTAATTTACGAATTGTATAATATCCATCAGGTAGATCAATTATGTGCTTGTCATCATTACACCAGATGTATCCATCCTTAATTCGGTATATCAATTTTCCATCAATTTCAATATTTCCATTCTCATGAATAATTACATCCTCATAATCATCCAAGTTAAAATCAGTTAATTCAGCAACCATTGTCCTACGATGTTTATTCAATGTCTGCCTTGGATTAGAGCCTTTATAATAATTTGCATCCACACAATGAGCCTTATCCTTATCATTAGTTCCAAACGGAAATGCTGGTGCTATATAGAGTCCTGTTTTGCCACCTTGACCTCCTCCACCAGCATTTATTGTTACTGATTTACCAAAACTACTATAAACTCTATGTGTTTGAGCTGTACTTCCAATATCACCAATCCTTATAGGTTCTGCTACCATAGTATGTCTATGGCGTTTTAATGTGTCTGAAATAATTGCACCTGAACATCTTGTAACGAGAGCATATGATTTTTCTAATCAAGTTGCTCCGCCCTCTAAAATATCAACCAGCAATATTCCTCTATCTTCAGGTTGTTCTATTCCTGGAATATTATGAGCATAAAATCTTTGCCGGTTCTGTGCTGATACTAATGCTGAATTTATGTATTGCAAATCTACACCTAATTCAGTAGAAATCTGATCCTTAATTGGTTGTGCTGCTGATTTATTGTTTTCATATAAAAAGAAATCTGGTTTAAATTTCTCTTTTGCAATCAAATAATTTTCAAATAACTCCCACCCTAATCCTTCTGGTTTCGTTTCTCTATTGTTTTTTTGAGCTATTGACCAGTGCGTACAGGGACTACCTCCAATCAATAATTTCAAAGGCCTACCATTTAATTTTTCAATATTCAATACTTATTTTGGAGTAAAGACAGTCTTTAGTGCTGGCCAGCAAACCTCTTACTCCTTTCGTTATTTTATAAATTTAGCAATAAATGATTTATTTCAAGACCTCATTTTATCCATTTCATGAACAATTCTTAATAGTTCGTTACCTATTTCTTCACTTGATTGTTCTTTTTCATGGTGAATACATTTCATTGCGCAATCAAATATCAATTGTTTAGCCACTCCCATTGTATATAATGGTTTCTTTTCGTCATATTCCCACTGTGAATAACCATTTTCTTTACATCTGCTTCTAAAATCAGGAATAGCTCCCAATGCATAGCATTCTCTGTTTTTACAGTTCCAACATGCTTTTATAAACATCACCACCTATATTAAATTTTTAATTTGGAAAACCGACTTGAATAAGTCTCATAGAATTGTTATAATCAGATTTATCAAAGCGGTCATCCGTTTTGTTATCCTTTAAGCACTCTGAATCTCGCCAAAGTTGCCAGAGTGCTTATTTTATTATTATATTTTTAATTCTCTTAAACACTCGACCATATCAGATCTGTCATTTGATGCATTACTATATTTAGGTATTTCTGTTTGCAAAACTTTAATACAATCATTAATTGCTTTATTATATATTTTCTTTTCAAATCTATCATACAGAAATTTTCTTTCCAAACTTTCTACAACAGAAACAAGCATTTTACAAGTACTATCATCTACCTTAGCCTCATCAATTTTTTACATATTTCCTTTTCTCTTGATAATGCTGAAAATAATAATCTTTTTTCCCTATCTGTCAAATATGCCACTATATCACCTCCTCAGTTAAAATGTTTCTTCTATTGCCATTTTACCATAATATATTTTTCTTTGTTTAAAATCATACTCACAAGAGTTTCAACAAAACATTTATATATCCACCATATTCTATTCTTTATTTCTTCAAATTCATCTTTTAATCCATAAACATCTTCATGACTATCAATATAAGATTGCAAAAGTTCATCTTGATCTACCAAATCTACTGTGAAAGAGATTAAAGATGCTACATGTTTCTTTTTCAACCACCATCCATATTCTTTTTCTGATACATTCGATAATACATCTTGAATAATTGTAGCCATTAGATATGAAATTGATTTTGTATTATTTTCTTTTCTATCAAATACTAAATAACTTCCCATATGTTTAACTCCCTCCAATTAAAACATTCGATTCATTACTGTTTTTCAAATTCACCAGATTCCCACATTTTAAATAAATTGTGTCCCATTTTTATTTCTCTATTTGTTCTTTCATTTGGACTACCGAGAACAATTTCATAAGACTCATCTTGAGATTTATGAATAAAAATCCTATATCCAAGATCAAAAAGTCCTGTATGTAAAAATCCCATTTGTGTAGTGTTTATTATACTTTTGCCAATATCTAATTGATTTCTAGTAGTCTTCCAACAATGAAAAATGGGCATATTAGGTTCATACTCATAAAAATGAATTACTTTTTCCATAAAATTCGCCTCCAATTTAAACGGAAATTTTATTATCATAATTTACTCCAACTCATAGATATGAAAACAAAACACTCTGTCAATATGTGTGTCATCATATAAATACTCATGTTCTGGATTCTGTATACCAATATACTCACCCCATTTATGCCATCTCCAACCACCTTCAGGAGATTGCCTTATTCTATCAACTGTGCATAATCCAACAACATAGTTTTTATTTGGATCAGAAAGTATATCTTTATACTTGTCCAATATTTGCTCATAACTATCACAAACTCCATATCCAACACATTTATCAGCTATACTTTCATTACATCTTTCATTAATAAAGCCATCAAAATTAAACATATAACCATCATGACGGTATACACCAGTTGTATAATGTTCAAAATATGCTCTTTCAGCACTTAAATCAATTCCATTAATCTGAGAAATCATTGAGTAAATATCACTTGGACGTGTTGTACAATAGTTTAAATCTCTTAACATATTTTCTTCCTCCATTCTTCCTTGAAACTCGTGTTTCAACTTTTCTTTATCACACTCACTTGTGCATCACTTATAAAAACTTCGTATTTGCCTTTATCCATAAATGAAATAGTAAATGGTAATTCAAGATTACTAATACCACCTGTAAAAATCCTTTTGCCGCCAGGGCTATTATTGCTAACTATCATGTCTTCCTTTACAATTTTTTCTGTTTTATACATTACTCTCTCCTCTTTGAAATGCGTGTTTAAGTATTAAACAATTCTTCTACATACTTATCCATCTCATATCCCAATTTCACACAATTACCATGTGATATATGATTCTTCCATGCATTGTAACTTTCATAGAATTTTTCTTTACTTAACTTATCACTATTTACTAATCTACTCATCTTCTTAAACTTCTTCTTAGCAGCGTGCTTATTTTCACTCTTTAGTTTTCGGATTACTTTACCATCCAAAGTTACATATGTATGAAAACCGCAAAACTTAATTCCATTCTTAAATGGAATAATTTGTGTCTTACCATTTAATTCAAGTCCTAATGCATATACAAATTCACAAATCGCAGATAAACACCATTTTGCATATTCTTTGTCTTGGACTATCAAATAAAAATCATCCATGTATCTACCATAGTATTTGACACCAAGCTCTCCTGTGATAAAATGATCCAATCCTGATAAATATAGAAGTGCATATACTTGGCTGACTTGATTCCCTAGAGGAAGCCCTAACCCTTCTGTACTATCAATGAATTTCTCACACAACCAATACACATCTTTATCTTCTATAAAATAACCAACAATATCCTTCAAAATATTGTGATTGATATTATAAAAGAACTTACTTATATCAGCTTTCACAAACCAACAACCATAACCATATTTCTTATATGCCAAATACATCTGTGCCTTCAAGCAATCCAATCCATACAATGTTCCTTTACCAATCTGTCCAGCATAATTTGTTTGAATAAACTCTTTACTCAACCTTGGAATTAATACATTATCACACAAACTATGCTGTACAATTTTATCTACAAACGAACATGCTTTAATGACTCTTTCTTTCGGTTCGTATATTGTAAATTCATTGTATTTTGATACTTGATATGTTTTTATTTCTAATCTTCTCTTTATCTGATGGATACCGTCAAGAGCTACCACTTGGAATTTTTGACTGCTTTTTGAAAACCCTTTGCCTGATTTGGATTTTAAATATGCTTGATACAAATTGCCGAAATCTACTACTTTTTCAAAATCTGATTTATCTTTTGTCATAATATTTTGTTCCTTTATATTTATCCTGACATTTTCTTGTCAAGAAAGGTTGTTTATTCTTTTGATATCGGGACTCTAATTTCAGTGTTTCTCTTACTTTCTTTCGTCTTCCGATCCAGAACGGACGCACGCCTTTGTCATTCCAGTTGCAATCGTTGTAGTTCACATTGCCATTGGAGTTAACGTACTGAACATAGTGGGTC
>ERZ777011.1270-NODE-1270-length-28236-cov-3.915546_pt1 | contig 28236 bp, 27 predicted proteins | sample MGYA00374964_ERZ777011 | MGnify/ENA primary metagenome ERZ777011 (study PRJEB29310, sample SAMD00008975) | mouse gut metagenome | study: EMG produced TPA metagenomics assembly of the Metagenome analysis of fecal microbiota from mouse which was promoted... | reverse complement strand
ATCCCCGGACAGGGAGACGGTCCTCTGCGCAAAACGCCAAAAATACGCAGACAGGTTGACAGAGGGCCGTTTCCCCATTACAATAAGGAAGATAGCCGATAGGGGAGGAACAGACATGTACCACTGCCATACACGTTTTTATTACATCGGACGCCAGCTCCGCCTGCTGGAGCTCCTCCGGCAGGCGGAGCCCCTGGAGGGCTTCACCCACACATTCCAGGCCAGCGAGGAGCCCCAGGATGCCCTGACCGCCCGGGCGGACGTGATCCTGGCCGACATGGAGAGCCTGAACAGGGCGGCGGTGGACAGGCTGGCCCGGGAGAAGGGGCCGGAGGCGCAGCTGATCCTCCTGGCGGACAAGGAGGGGACGGCGGACCTGGACCTGTCCCCTGTGCACGATGTGTGGACTCTGCCCCTGGAGGAGGCGGAGCTGCGCTTTCGCTTCCTGCGCTGGCAGGAGGACTGGAAGCGCAGCAAGGACCTCTGGCAGGCCAGCCACTTCCTGGAGGCCACCATCAACAGCGTCCCCAACCTGATCTGGTACAAGACCAAGGACGGGATCCACGAGAAGGTGAACGACAGCTTCTGCCGGACGGTGAACAAGACCAAGGTCCAGGTGGAGGGCCGGGGCCACGCCTACATATGGGACGTGGAGCAGGACGACCCCGCCTGCATCGAGTCGGAGCGGATCGTCATGGAGAAGCGGGAGACCTGCGTGTCCGAGGAGAAGGTGAAGTCAGGGGAGGACATGCGGCTGCTGACCACCTACAAGTCCCCCCTGTATGATCTGGACGGCTCCGTCATGGGCACCGTGGGCGTGGCCATCGATGTGACCCAGGAGCGGGCCTATGAGGAGGAGATCACCCGGAAGAACCATGAGCTGGAGGCCCTCTTCACCACCATGGACTGCGGCATCATGTGCCACTCCCTGGACGGCGAGCATATCATCAGCGTCAACCGGGCCGCGCTGCGCATACTGGGCTACGCCTCCCAGGAGGAGATGCTGGCGGCCGGGTTCGACACCGTGGCCTCCACGGTGCTGGAGGAGGACAGGGACCGGCTGCGCGCCTGTATCCAGGCGCTGAAAAAAGTGGGCGACAGCGCCAGCATCGAGTACCGGGTGCGCCATCAGAGCGGCGATATTCTCCATGTGATGGGCAATATCAAGCTGATGGCGGAGCAGGGCGAGCTGTTTTACCAGCGCTTCCTCCTGGACATCACGGCGCAGAAGCTCCAGGAGCAGCAGAAGCGCATGGACGAGGAGCGCCGCCAGATGGAGCTGGTGCAGGCGCTGAGCGTGGACTACAATCTGGTGTGCTTCTTTGATCTGGACACCGGCGTCGGCAGCCCCCTGCGGATCCACAACTGCCGCTACGACGTGCTGGACAACATTTTCATAGACGCGCAGCTGAACATGGAGGAAAGCCTGGGCCGCTACATAGACCGCTGCGTCTATGAGGAGGACCGGGAGAGTCTGCGCCGGGCCATGTCCCGGCAGGTTCTGCTGGAGGAGCTGGCGAACAGCGACATCTCCTACCTCAACTACCGCACCGTGTGCGGCGAGAAGATCCGGTTCTTTCAGATGAAGGCGGTGCGGGCCGGGTCCTGGGAAAATTACCACGGCGTGGTGCTGGGCTTCCGAAACGTGGACGACGAGACCCGCAAGGAGATGGAGAAGAAGATGCTCCTGGAGGACGCGCTGGCCCAGGCCAACCGGGCCAGCAAGGCCAAGAGCGTGTTCCTCTCCAACATGTCCCACGATATCCGCACCCCCATGAACGCCATCATCGGCTTCACCGCCCTGGCCAGCACCCACCTGGAGCAGCGGGAGCAGGTGGAGGGCTATCTGAAGAAGATCATGACCTCCAGCAACCACCTGCTCAGCCTCATCAACGATGTGCTGGACATGAGCCGCATCGAGAGCGGCAAGATCGCCCTGGAGGAGAAGCCCGCCTCCCTGCCGGATATCCTCCACGGCCTGCGCAACATCGTCCAGGCGGACATCCACGCCAAGCAGATGGAGCTGTACATGGACGCCATGGACGTGGTGAACGAGGACATCTTCTGCGACCGCCTGCGCCTGAACCAGATTCTCCTCAACCTGCTGAGCAACGCCATCAAGTATACCCCTGCGGGCGGCGTGGTCAGCGTCCGGGTCCGGGAGAAGTCCGGAGCGCCGGCGGGACATGCCAGCTACGAGTTCCGCATCAAGGACACGGGCATCGGCATGAGCGAGGAGTTTGTCTCCCGCATCTTCGAGCCCTTTGAGCGGGAGCGCAACTCCACCACCAGCGGCATCCAGGGCACGGGCCTGGGCATGGCCATCACCAAGAACATCGTGGAGATGATGAACGGCACCATTGACGTCAAGAGCCGGCAGGGGGTGGGGACCGAGTTCGTCGTCAGCATCAGCTTCCGCCTGAGCACGGGGCAGAAGGAGTCCCCGCTGATCCCCGAGCTGCGCAACTGCCGGGCCCTGGTGGTGGACGATGATTTCAACACCTGCGACAGCGTCACCTCCATGCTCCAGCAGATCGGCCTGCGGGCGGAGTGGACCTTGTCCGGCAAGGAGGCCGTGCTGCGCACCCGTCAGGCGGTGAACCGGGGCGACAACTACAGCGTGTACGTCATCGACTGGCTGCTGCCGGACATGAACGGCATTGAGGTTGCCCGGCGCGTCCGCAAGGAGACCGGAGACCAGGTGCCGATCATCGTCCTCACCGCCTATGACTGGTCAGACATTGAGGAGGAGGCCCGGGACGCGGGCATCACCGCCTTTTGCAGCAAGCCCCTGTTCCTGTCCGAGCTGCGCACCTGTCTGCTCTCGGTGGTCAACCGGGAGGAGGCGGACGAGGAGGGGAGCGGGGAGCCGGTCCTGGCCAACACGGGGCGCATTCTGCTGGTGGAGGACAACGAACTGAACCAGGAGATCGCCGTGGCCATCCTGGAGGAGGCCGGCCTGAGCGTGGACACGGCGGAGAACGGACAGGTGGCGGTGGACATCCTGCGCCGGTCCGAGCCGGACTACTACCAGCTGGTGCTCATGGACGTGCAGATGCCGGTGATGAACGGTTACGAGGCCACAAGGCTCATCCGGCAGATGGATGAGCCCCGCATCGCGGGGATCCCCATCCTGGCCATGACGGCCAACGCCTTTGAGGAGGATAAGCAGGACGCTCTCCAGGCGGGCATGAACGGACACATTGCCAAGCCCATCAATATCAAGAAGCTGCTGGAGCTGCTGAGCGAGCTGCTGAAGAAAAAATAGAGAGCGGATCGACGAGGGGCGAGGCCATCAAGTAAGACGAAAGAAAGCTTTTGTCCCCTGATAAAGAAACAATTGGCGCAAAATCCACGGGAAATGGATTTTGCGCCAATTTTATTGAGATGATTTGACAGATGAAGGGGGATCGTGTAAAATAAGCCTGTCCCCACAAGCAAGCCCCTGGGATCGGGATTCACGCTTACATAAGCAGAGAATTCCGAGGGCGTTGCTGCGGCACGGGCGCGTTAGCTCACTCCCTTATGAAAGGGGGTGAAGGCAGATGGACAAAGGCCGTCTCAAGCATCTCCTGCGGACCAACATTTCTTGGTTCCTGGTGCTGCTTCTGGCGCTGATCTTTGCGCCAAAAGCGTGTTAACCGCCCGGCTAGCACCCGAGCGGTTAACGAAGTATTTCGCTTAACCCATTAGGAGCGAACTCGCCTCGCGGCAACGCCCCACTGTGGTTATAGTATACCTTACATGGAGCTGAATTGTCAAGAAGATTCTATCCATAGAAAAATCAGTTTTTCAGCTTTGTATCCGATGGATCCAGAGATATGTCTGCTGACATATTCAGATAAACCGGCAACCCCAGGCTTATCAGATTTTTGTGGATTAAATATCGAACATATCCTGGCACAGTTCTCCCGCTTTCAAGGGCAAGTCTTTGCAGCTGTTGGTAGGTTGCTGCTGGTACCGCTAATGAAATCTTCTTTCGCTTTATTCCTGACACACCCATCCGTATCACCTCGTAATCTATCACAGTCTAATTCAGACTATTTGTAAATAGTCCATTTTGGAATCTCTATTATATTTTTTGAGGTGACAAAAATGGACTATGTTGATCGGTTAACCGCCCTGCGGGAAGATCGGGAAATTAAACAGGAAACCATCGCGGCGATTCTCGGCTGCAAGCAATCCGCTGTCTCAAAATATGAGCAGCGCAGAAGCAGGTACGATATCATCGATATTATCCGCCTCTGCGAGTTTTATCATGTTTCGGCAGATTACATCTTGGGACTGCCCAAGGGCTTGCCATATCCGGAAAGATAGAAGAATCTCCGCAATGAGCTAAATGGAGGTGCACTATGTTCTATTTACAACCCCTCTCCCCCGCCGACGGCCGGGAGATCTACGACATGCTTCAGCGCATCCCGCCGGAGCACGGCTTTGAAAACTCCGCCTACACCATGGACTACAGCCAGTTTCCCGCCTGGCTGGCGAAGAAGGCGGATATGGCGCGGGGCGTCGGGCTGGAGGACTGGATGGTCCCCTCCTCCACCTTCTGGCTCATGGAGGACGGCGTGCCCGTAGGTCAGGGCAATATCCGTCACCGGCTCACCGACGCCCTCCGGGAACGGGGCGGCCACATCGGCTACGCCGTGGCGGCGGACCAGCAGGGCCGGGGCTGCGGCAAGGCCCTGCTGCGCCTCCTGCTGGAGGAGGCCCGCCGCATGGGCATCACAGAGGAGCTTCTGGTGACGGTCCAACCGGACAACACCGCCTCCCGCCGGGTGGCGGAGGCCTGCGGCGGGGAGAAGCGCCGGGAGACGGCGGAGCGGGTGTACTACTGGTTCTCCTGACCAGACGCCCCACATCAATGATTACCAACAACAAAAAGGAGCCCCCGCCTATGGAAACTATCGCCGCAATCTCCACCGGCCACACCCTCTCCGCCGTGGGCATTCTCCGCGTCTCCGGGGATGACTGCTTCTCCGTCTGTGACCGGGTGTTCCGCCCCCTGAACGGACGGCCCTTCTCAGCGCAGATCCCCCGGGAGATGGTCCTGGGTTCCCTTCTGGACCGGGAGGGCCGGACCATTGACCAGGCCCTGGCGGTCCGCTTCCCCGGACCCCGCAGCTACACCGGCGAGGACTGCGCGGAGCTCCACTGCCACGGCTCCCCGGTGGTGCTGGACCAGGGGCTGCGCTCCCTCTTTGCCGCCGGAGCACGGCAGGCGGGCCGGGGGGAGTTCACCAAGCGGGCCTTTCTGAACGGCTGCATGGACCTGACCCAGGCGGAGGCGGTGATTGATCTCATCGAGGCGGAGACCGCCCAGGCCGCCCACAACGCGGTGGAGCAGCTGGGAGGCGCCCTCCGGGGGAGGGTGGAGCCTATCTATGAGCGGCTGCTGGACGTGGCCAGTCAGTTCTACGCCGTGGTGGACTACCCGGACGAGGACATCGAGGACCTGGACCGGGCGGACCTCATGTCCACCCTGGCGGAGGCGGAGGCTGCCCTGCGGGCCCTGCTGTCTACGGCGGACCGGGGCCAGATCCTCCGCCAGGGTGCGCCCACGGCTATCCTGGGCCGGCCCAATGTGGGTAAAAGCTCCCTGCTCAACGCCCTGCTGGGCTGCGAGCGGGCCATTGTCACCGACGTGGCCGGAACCACCCGGGATACGGTGGAGGAGAAGGCGGTGGTGGGCGGCGTCCTGCTGCGGCTGATTGACACCGCCGGCATACGGGACGCCCACGACGCGGTGGAGCGGCTGGGCGTGGAGCGGTCCCGGCAGGCGGCGGCAGGGGCCGCCCTGGCTCTGCTGGTGCTGGACGGGTCCCGGCCCTGGACGGAGGAGGACCGGGCCGCCCTGGAGGCCGCCCGGCAGGCGGACCGGATGGTGGCGCTGGTCAACAAGAGCGATCTGCCCCAGGCTCTGGACGCCAAAGCGCTGGAGGCGGAGCTGGGGCGGGTGATCCCGGTGTCCGCCAGGAGCGGCGCGGGACTGGAGGCGCTGGAGGCGGCGGTGGCGGAGCTGTTCCCGGCTGGGGAGGCGCCGGCGGGGCACATCCTCACCAACGCCCGGCAGGCGGCGGCGGCGGGCCGGGCGGCCCAGGCCCTGGCGGACGCCCGGCAGGCCCTGGCGGAGGGGCTCACGCCGGACGCGGCGCTCTCGGATACGGAGCGGGCCGTAAACGCCCTGGGGGAGCTCACCGGCCGCACCCTGCGGGAGGATCTGACGGCCCGGATTTTTGAGCGGTTCTGCGTGGGAAAATAGAAAAAGAGGGCGCGCCCCGGATGGGGCGCGCCCTGCGCGGTTATTCGGTTTTGACCTGCTTCATGTAGTAGATGCTGTTCATGGTCTCCAGCACCACCCGGCCGATCTCCGGGTCCTTCTTCCACTCCTTCACCAGGCTGGTGCGGATGAAGCGGTCACAGGGGTCCCCCCGCTGATTGTAACGACAGTGGAAGAGGACGCATCCCTCCTCCATCTTGGCCTCGCCGATGCAGCCCATGCCCTCCGCGCCGGCCTTGGTGACCCCCTCCTTGTCCGTGATGCGAGTGATCTGATACACGGTGACACCCCCCTTCTTCCCCTATTATAGAGGCAGGGGGATTTTTTGTCAATATTTCGGTTTTGCCCCGCCGGCCCCGGCTTCCGGGCGGAAGGGGGATTACCGCCCGCTCTCCAGGTCCCGCACCATAGGCGGGATCTGGGCGATCATGTTGTCCATGTCCTCAAACATGGCGCTCTTGGTGGTGCCCAGACGGCTGGCGGAGTCGATGTGCTTGAGCACCTCCTGATACTGGCCCTTGATCTGGTCAAAGAACTGGCGGATGACCAGGAGCTCCTGCTGGGACGCCCCGATCACGCCGGAGATCTCCGACTGCACGGCCACCGCCCCCTCGGCGGCGGAGGTGATCTTCTGGAAGCTCTCGTCGGTGCGGCTGACAATGGCCGCCTCCTGGCCCAGGGTCTGCTGGGAGGCCTGGATGCTGCCGCTGAGCTGGCTGGCGCTGTTCTCCACGTCGCACACGCCGGTGTCCACCTCGTTGGCCAGCACCTTGATCTCCTTGGCCAGGGCCTTCACCTGCTCGGCCACCACCGCGAAGCCCCGTCCGGCGGCGCCGGCCCTGGCGGCCTCGATGGAGGCGTTGATGGCCAGGATGTTGGTCTGGTCCGCGATGGAGACGATCTTGCCCATGCACTGCTGAATCTCCTGAATGGCGGATTGGAGCTGGCCGAAGGTCTCCGCCATCTCCTCATAGGAGCTGCGGACCTGGGCGAAGCTCTGGCCCAGCTCCTCCATCTGACCCTGGGCCTCGCTGACAGTTTGGGAGACCTCCTCCTTGACCTGGGCGAACTGCTCCGCAGTCTCGTTGATGTTGGCAAAGGACTCCCCCAGGTTTTGCAGCTTTGTCTGGAACTGGTCCGCCTCTTGGACCACGCTGGAGAAGGACGCGCCCACCTGACGCAGCTCCCAGAGGGAGGCCACCTCCTTCTGCACAAGCTCCTTCTGGTAGTCCTTCAGACTGCCCGCCACGTGGAGGAAGGGATAGAGGCTCTTCTCCTCCCGGGCCTGCTCCGGCTTTTTCCGATTCTTTCCTGCAAACAGCATAGTGGCAATCCCTCCCTTACTCAAACACCACGCATGTCATGGACTGGTTGACAAAGCGGTTATTATAGTGCTCCCCGTATCCCACGACGCCGGCGTGGCAGCCCAGGGCCGCCATCTCCCGCAGATAGGTCTGCATGTAGTTGTGCTCGGAGAACAGCTTGTAGCGGAACAGGCAGTTGACCGAGAAAATGGCGGAGCGGCGGGGGAACTCCTGGCAGATCTGGGCGATGGTGTTCCGGGTGATGGCCTGATAGTCCCCCAGCTCCAGGAGGATGAGCACGTCGGAGTCGTTGACCTGACGGAAGCAGGCCAAGGCGTTTCCCTGGACCTCCTTGATAGAGATGATGCAGGTGTCGTCCCCGTTGAGCTTGCCAAAGGGGTTCTGGAAGGTCCGGGTGAGGATCTCCTCATCCGTCACGTGGAGGATGCTCTTGTAGACCTGCTTGGCGGGCTTGCCGTTGAGGGAGCCCAGTATGTAGTTGGCCCGGTCCGTGTCCGAGGCGATGAAGCTGTAGTTCCCCATCTGGTGGTAGATGTTTTCCTTGTAGGTCTTCACCCGGCCGTTCAGGTTGCGGACCAGAGCGTAGGCCACCGCATCCTGATACACGCGGCCGTTGGCGGACACCCGGCCCTCGCCGCCGGTGCCGCCCACCAGAGAGATGCCCCGCTGCCGGAGGGCGTTATTCATGGTGGTCAGGGCGCAGGCGTCGTTGCCGGTGCAGAAGTCGATGCACACGGTGTCCCGGCTGGCCCCGCCCACGGTCTGCATATCCTGCTCCATGCGGCGGATGTACTTGACCGGCATGGAGGACACCTCCTCCAGCACGTTGGACGCGGCGGCCACGCCGTCGGAAAAGGCGATCACGCCCACGCCGTTCTCCACGATCGCGGTCTGATAGCTCATGCCGATGCACCCGATGCTGGGTACGCCGGGAAAGCGCTTCTCCAGCTCCTGGACATGGTCCTCAAACTGGGCGTTATTGGACAACAGCATGATAAACTGGGGGCGCTGGAGGCCCTGAACGGCTTCCCCCAGATTGCCCCGCTGGCTCATCCCAAAAAATTGTTTCACTCCCAAGGACTCCCTTCTGCGATGTCACGTCTGATTATACTGGAAAGGCTACGGGCTGTCAATCATTTCTGTGCTTTTGAGAGGCGGGAGGAGGCGAATGGAGCGCAAAAATTTGAGCCGGACGGACATTTTCCGGAGAAGGAAACCGGCCGCGCCGACGGCTGGGGCAGAGAACCGCCCCTTGAAAAGGGGGTAAATGTGGGAAACCTCTTATCCGGAGCCTTTGTCAACGCCAGCGCGGGGAGGCGGACTTTCCGGCGGGGGATGCGGATTGGGGGTCCCCCGCCGCAAGTTCCCACTTGCAGATCAATGAAAAATCTGATATAATACGACTGTCCATACTACTAAGAAAGGATGTACTGTCATGAACAAATTTTTCTCTCATAGAGGCAGACGGCTGGCCGCTCTGGCCCTGTGCCTGCTGCTGCTGACGGGTCTGCTGGCAGTGAACGCCGCAGCCATAGAGAGCGCCGCCCTCAAACAGGTGACGGCGGAGGTGCGCCCGAGCGTCGCCATCCTGGTGGACGGCGTGGAGCGCACCTTTTACGACGCCTCCGGCAGGGAGGTCCACGCCATCTACTACGACGGCACCCACTACCTGCCTGTGCGGGCTATCGGCGAGCTCATGGGTAAAAATGTCAACTGGGACAGCGCCACCCGGACCATCACCCTCTCCAGCCCCCGCACCGCCGCAGCCACCGCCGGCACGCCGGACGCTGAGGCTGCGGACGCCTCCGTCACCGCCCAGCTGCGCCCCGACATCACCATTGTGGTGGACGGGACCACCCGCGCCTTTACCGACGCCAAGGGCAATGCGGTGTACCCCCTTCTGCGGGAGGGCACCAACTACCTGCCCGTGCGGGCCATCGGCGAACTGATGGGCAAGAGCGTCAGCTGGGACAGCAAGAGCCGGACCATTACCCTTACCGGCGACGATCCTCTGGTCACTGACGCGGACACCTTCGGGCCCTCCGGCTCCAAGCCCGCCGCCCCCTCCGGCGGCAAGCTCACCGGGGAGGAGGCCAAGGCCGCGGCCCTGACCCACGCCGGACTGAAGGCCGCCGACGTCACCTTTGTGGAGTGCAAGCTGGACTGGGAGGACGGCGTTCAGGTCTATGACGTGGAGTTCTTCACCCAGGATGGCCGCGAGTACGACTATGAGATCAACGCCGCCACCGGCGCTGTGGTCAGCGTGGACTACGACGCGGAAAACTACGTCCCCGCCGGAACATCCGGCGAGAACATCGGAGCGGAAAAGGCCCGGAGCATCGCTCTGGCCAAGGTCCCCGGCGCGGAGAGCACCCACGTGCGGAAGCTGGAGCTGGACTACGACGACGGCCGCTTGGTGTACGAGGTGGAGATCTTCTACAACGGCATGGAGTATGAGGGCGAGATTGACGCATACTCCGGCGAGATCGTCCAGTGGGAGGCGGATCGGGATTGATCTCCCCCGTCCGGACAATTGAAAGCGCCCCCGCTCCGGGTCATACCGGAGCGGGGGCGCTTTGCTGAAAACAGACGGGATATGGCATATAAACCGCTTCCAGACGACGGAAAGGGGCTGACTTTCGGGGCGGGGCCGTCCGCACCCGTTCCTCCGCCGGCGGGCGGAGCCCCTACCCCAAATGCACCAGCTGCTCCACGCCGATGGCCGTGACCATGGCGCCGGCCTCGGTGCGCAGGCCGTGCTGGCGGGTCACCGCGTCCATGACCTTGTTGCGGATCTCCGTGGGCACCACGATAAAGATCATCTCCTTCTCCGCCTGGAGGGTGGTGATGCCGTTGGTCTCGGCAAAGCTCTCGTCCCCGGCCCAGCGGCCCTTGATGATGGTGCCTCCCCGGGCGCCCGCCCTCCGGGCCGTGTCCATCACCGCGTCCGTAAAGCCCTGGTTCACTGTCACCAGGATCATGCTGCTTCTCTGCTGGTTGTCCATGTTCCCGCTCCCTTCGTCCTCCACCTTGGTTTTCAGATCAATAAAGGCGGCAATCAGGCTGCTCACCGCCGTCAGGGACACCGCAAAGGCGATTCCCTTCCCCGGCGCCGCCCCCCGCAGCTCGTCGTCCAGCTTCTCCAGCAGGACCCGGACTGCGGGGCGGGTGGCGAAACTGAGGATGATGTCCTTCTCCGAGCTCCCCAGGCCCAGGATGTCCATAATCTCCGACGTGGCCGTGCCCGCGCCCTCGCAGCGCAGGTGGGTGAATACCTGATGCTTGTTGTACAGCTTGATGAGCTTGCTGCCGCTGCCCCGCTCCACGATGGACATCAGCAGAGCCATCCGCTCCGGCGTTCTCATAGCCGCACCTCCTTAGTCATAGTAGAGGACGCAGTCCTCCACCCGGGCCAGCTCCGCGCGCAGCGCCTCGTCCGCCAGATGCTTGCGCACCCGGCCGGCAAGGCCCAGCAGCTGGATGGTCACCAGGGGCGTCATGGCCACCAGGGCCACCAGCCCGAAGGCGTCCGTCATCAGATTGCCCCCCACCGCCTCGCAGGCCCCCATGGCAAAGGGCAGCAGGAAGGTGGCGGTCATGGGGCCCGACGCCACGCCGCCCGCGTCAAAGGCCACGCCGGTGAACAGCTGGGGCACAAAGAAGGTCAGAGCCAGACTGATGGCGTAGCCCGGGATGAGGAACCACAGAATGGAGACCCCGGTCACCACCCGCAGCATGGCGATGCCCACAGAGAGGGCCACGCCCACAGACAGGCCCTGGCGCATGGCGCTCTGGGAGATGGAGCCCATGGACACCTCCTCCACCTGCTTGATGAGCACATGGACCGCCGGCTCGGCGGAGACGATGAAGTACCCCATGAGCATACCAATGGGGATGAGCAGGAAGGGGTTCTCCCCCTGGGCGATGGTGGCCCCGATGAGCTGGCCCGCGGGCATGAAGCCCACGTTCACCCCGGTGAGGAACATGACCAGTCCCACGTATGTATAGACGAGGCCGCTGACGATCCGCAGCAGCTGGGTGCTCTTGAACCGGCGGGTCAGCAGCTGGAAGAAGAGGAACATGGCGCAGATGGGCACCATGGCCACAGCCACCTCCCGGGCGTAGTGGGGGGTGGCGGCGGTGAACTCCCGGAAGGCGTCCCGGGTGGTGGCGATGTCCGGCAGGGCCGCCGGGACGTAGCTGGCGCTGTCGGGGGCGTAGCAGATGCCCAGGACCAGCACCGAGAGGATGGGCCCCACGCTGCACAGGGCCACCAGACCGAAGCTGTCGCTGGTGGCGTTCCTGTCGCTGCGCACCGAGGCCAGCCCCACGCCCAGGGCCATGATGAAGGGGACCGTAATGGGCCCCGTGGTGACGCCGCCGGAGTCAAAGGACACGGGGATGAAATCGTTGGGCGTCAGCGCGATGGCCAGCACAAACACGATCAGATAGGACCCCACCAGCAGCTGGGACAGAGGGACATGCAGCATGGTGCGCAGCAGGGCGATCACCAGAAACAGTCCCACCCCGGCGGACACCGTCCAGATCAGCACCTGGTTGGGGATGGCGGGCACCTGCTCGGCCAGCACCGTCAGATCCGGCTCCGCCATGGTAATCAGCACCCCCAGGGCGAAGGCCACTGCCAGGGGGATGGCCATGTGGCGGGCCCGGCCCATGTACGCGCCGATGCCGCTGCCCATGGGGGTCATGGACATGTCCACCCCCAGGGTGAACACCCCCACCCCCACGATCAGCAGCAGGGACCCGAAGAGAAACAGCACCAGCGCCCCCGTGGTCAGAGGCACGATGGACACGCTCAGCAGCAGCACGATGGCTGTGATGGGCAGGACAGAGGACAGGGATTCCTTGATTTTTTCCATGAGCTGCGGATTGATGCGCACGGGCCGCTCCTTTCTCCTCCCCGGCGGGAGGTTCCAGATAATTGTCTTTATTCTATTTTACAGGATCTTTTCCCTGTTGTACAGGGGAAAGACGGAGTTTTTTCCCCGTATCTCACATTTTATCTGCCGGCGGGCAGGGAATAAGCAGGGACCGGGCAGGGAACGCTTCCCCGCCCGGTCCGTTATGCGCGCAAGATGAGAACGCAGACCGTCTCACCCGATGGTGATCTCCTCCTGGGGCAGGGTGACCGGGGGCAGGGCCCGCTTCTCCAGGAGCGCCACGGCGAAGGAGATGCTGCCCACCCGGCCGCAGTACATGAGGAAGATAATCACAGCCTGGCTCAGGGGCAGCAGGTCCCGGGTGATCCCGGTGGTCATGCCGGCGGTGCCGATGGCGGAGAAGGTCTCGAAGAGCACGTCCGTCAGGGGCAGGGGCTGGACCGCGCTGATGACCAGGGCGCCCGCCAGGGCCAGAAGCAGGTTGGTGTAGAGCACGGAGGTGGCCTTCTTCAGGGCCCCATCCCCGATGCTGCGGCCAAAGGCGTTGGCGCTCCGCTCCCGGCGCACGCCGGAGAGGGCGTGGAGGAGGACCACGAACACGGTGGTGGTCTTGACACCGCCGGCCGTGGACCCGGGACTTCCGCCGATGAACATGAAGATGATGGTCAGCAGGAGGCTGCCCGGGCTGAGGGCGGCGGTGTCCGTGGAGTTGAACCCGGCGGTGCGGGGGGTGACCGCGTCAAAGAGGGCGGAGAGGATCTGCTCCCCCAGGGGCCGCCCGGCGCCCAGATTCTCCCGCTCCAGCAGGAAGAAGAGGGCCCCGCCCCCCAGGGTCAGCGCCGCCGTCACCGTGAGCACCACCTTGGTTTGCAGCCGGTAGCGCCGCCAGCGGAGCTTATTGTGCGCCAGATCGTCCCACACCAGAAAGCCCAGCCCGCCCACCAGAATCAGCGCGCAGACAGTCAGGCTCACCAGGGGGTCCCCGGCGTAGGCGGTGAAGGAGGAGTAGGGGCCGCTGCAGGGGCCCATGAGGTCAAAGCCCGCGTTGCAGAAGGCGGAGATGCTGTGCCACACGCCGTAGTAGATCCCCCGGCCCAGGCCCATCTCCGGGACGAACCGGATGCTCAGCAGCGCGGCCCCCAGGCCCTCCATGAGCAGCGTGCCCAGCAGGACCCGGCGGATAAAGGGGGCAAAGCCGCCCAGCTGGTTGTAGCTGATGCCCTCCACCACCACCTCCCGCTGGCGCAGGCCCATTCGCCGGCGCAGCAGCAGGAGGAACAGGGTGGCGATGGTCATGAACCCCAGGCCGCCGATCTGAATGAGGGTGATGATGACCAGCTGGCCGAAGGTGGTCCAATAGGTCCCCGTGTCCTGCTGCACCAGTCCGGTGACGCAGGAGGCGGAGGTGGCGGTAAACAGAGCGTCGCCAAAGGAGGCGGGCGATACGCTGGATATGGGCAGCATCAGCAGCCCCGTGCCCAGCAGGATCATGATGAAGAAGCCCAGGGCAATGATCTGCACATTGGAGAGCTTCGCTTTTTTCCGTCGCTTCATAGTCATTCTCTTTCCGGCTTCTTTCTCTCACTCCGCCGCCCGGCGGGGTCATACATCATCTGGGTATTATATCATCTGGGTCTCGATCATCTGGGCCTCGATCTTCTGCTCCAGCCTTTTCAGCCGCTCCAGGTTCTCCTTGCCCACGCATCCTACCAGGAGATAGCGCCGGTTGAAGGGGTCGTGGACAAAGTGGTAGAGCAGGTGGAAGTCCTTGATCTGGCCGGTGTTGGTCACATGGATACGGGGGCCGGTGCAGGGGTGGACGCTTCCGCCAATGGACACGTGCTTCTCGTCCAGGTACGTCACAGGCAGGTTCTGGTCGATCATCGCGTAGACCTTCTTCTCCAGCTCCTCAATGTCGAAATTGGGCTTGTGGTCGTCGGGGAAGGTGATGACAAAGCCGTGGCGGACGTCGCCGTGGCCGCACCGCTCCAGCTCCTCCGGGGGCATACAGAATTCGCACAGGTCCTCCGCTGTGTGGGACATGAGCCGGAAGGGCAGGGACTTGTAGACGATGTCGTAGATCTCCCTGGGCTTGGGGCCGAAGATGGTGGGCCGGGTGATGACCACCTCCTCGCCCACGCCGATGAGCAGGTCCGCCTTCACCTGGAGCATGGGGTAGACCAGATCAAAGTGCTCCACAATCACCCGCTTGCCCTTGTGGAGGGCCTGGGTGATGGCGTCGGCCAGGACGCTCATCTGGGTGAAGCCGTTTTCAAAGCGGATGTCCAGGTGGTAGGTGTGGGGGGAGAAGAAGCTGCGCTCATCGTCCAGATCCAGCAGGGGCAGGGGCCGGACGTAGACGCCGTCGTCGTCGTTGGTCAGATCCAGACCCGGGAACATGCCCCGGATGAGGGCGCTCTTGCCGGAGCCCGCCTCTCCGATGATGCCGATGAGCTTGTCAAAGGGGGAGAGATAGAGCTGCACCAGCTGCATCCCCAGCTGATACATGCGCTTGTGGCCGCGGGGGGCAAAGTAGGTGCTGATGATATGGCTTGCTTGGCGGTCAAACATGTTCTTTCTCCTTTCTAAAGTGGGCGCGGGTGTTGTTTTCCATTGTATCATATTTTTTCCCCGTTGAAAAGCCTCAGGGCGAAAAAATGGATTGCAATTCCCGGCGTTTTATTATATAATGCAGGCACATTGATATAGATCATTCAACCCATGATATCTATGAAAATGGAGGAGGTACAGCAATGGCAGAGATTGTTCGCCTTGCGTCGGCGGGCACCCTGGAGTCCAGCGACGTGTACGTGGAGATCGAGCCCTGGGATGAGGGCATCGAGCTCCAGCTGGAGAGCGTGGTAAAGGGGCAGTTCGGCGGCGCCATTGAGAGCGCGGTGCGCGCCACCCTGGCGGAGTGCGGCGTGGAGCGGGCCAGGCTCACCGTGTCGGACCGGGGGGCGCTGGAGTGCGTCATCCGGGCCCGGGTGGAGACTGCGGTTTTACGGGGAAGGGGGGAGAGCTGATGCGCCGGTCCATGCTGTTTTTGCCGGGCAACACGCCCAACATGCTGGTCAACGGGCCCTACCTGGGCGCGGACGCCCTGATCCTGGATCTGGAGGACGCGGTGGCCCCCTCGGAGAAGGACGCGGCCCGTCTGCTGGTGCGCAGCGCCATCCGGGACATGGACTTCCGGGGCTGCGAGATCATCGTGCGCATCAACTCCATTGACACCAGCTTCTGGCAGGCGGACATCGACGCCATCCTGCCCCAGAGGCCGGATCTGATCCTGCTGCCCAAGTCCGGCTCCGCCCAGGACATCCTCACGGCGGACGAGTACATCACCCGGACGGAGGAGCGGCTGGGCATGGCCCCCAACACGGTCCGGCTCATGCCCCTCATCGAAACCGCCCTGGGGGTGGAGAACGCCTTTGCCATCGCCTCGGCCAGCCCCCGGGTGGCGGCCCTCTTCCTGGGGGCGGAGGATCTGACGGCGGACCTCCGCTGCCAGCGGACCAAGGAGGGGCGGGAGATCGAGTACGCCCGCACCCGTCTGGTGACGGCGGCCCGGGCCGCCGGGGTGGACGTGTACGACACCCCCTTCACCGACGTGAACGACGACGCGGGCATCCGCACCGACGCGGCCTGTGCCAAGGCCCTGGGCTTCACCGGCAAGGCCTCCATCTCCCCCCGCCATGTGGAGGTCATCAACCAGGTGTTCAGCCCCACCATGAAGGAGATCGACTACGCCTACGAGGTCATGGACGCCATCCGGCTGGCCAAGGAGCAGGGCCGGGGGGCCATCGCCCTGCGGGGCAAGATGATCGACGCGCCCATTGTGAACCGGGCGCAGCAGACCATCGCGGCGGCCCGTGAGCTGGGCCTGGGAAGGGAGGACGCGCAGTGAGCACGAAAGTGGTAAAATCCATCCGGGAGGCCATTGCGCTGACCGGCCTGAGAGACGGCATGACCGTGTCCTTCCACCACCACCTGCGAAACGGCGACTATGTGCTCAACATGGTCATGGAGCAGATCGCGGATCTGGGCATCCGGGACCTGACGGTCAACGCCAGCTCCTTCTTTGACGCCCACCAGCCCCTGGCGGACCACATCCGCAACCACGTGGTCACCGGGGTTCTCACCGACTACATGGCCGCCGGTCTGGGCCGGGAAATCTCCCGGGGCCTGCTGGAGAGGCCGGTGGAGTTCCGCACCCACGGCGGCCGGCCCAGCGACATCGCCAGCGGCCGCACGCCGGTGGACGTGGCCTTCATCGCCGCCCCCAGCGCGGACCCCATGGGCAACTGCTCCGGCAAGTACGGCAAGTCCGCCTGCGGCAGCCTGGGCTACGCGGCGGCGGACGCCATGTACGCCAAAAAGGTGGTGGTCATCACCGACGGCCTGGTCCCCTACCCCCTGCTGGACTGGTCCATCCCCGAGATCTACGTGGACTACGTGGTGGAGGTGGAGGCCATCGGCAACCCGGCGGGCATCGTCTCCGGCACCACCCGCATCACCCGGGACCCGGTGGGGCTGGTGATGGCCTCCTACGCGGCAAGGGTCATTGAGCACTCGGGGCTCCTGGAGGACGGCTTCTCCTTCCAGACCGGGGCCGGCGGCGCGTCCCTGGCGGCGGCCAGCTTCCTCAAGGACATCATGCTCTCCAAGGGCGTGAAGGGCAGCTTCGGCCTGGGCGGCATCACCGGGTACATGGTGGACATGCTCCGGGCCGGGTGCTTCCAGTCCCTGCTGGACGTGCAGTGCTTTGACCTCCAGGCGGTGGAGTCCCTGCGCACCGATCCCCGGCACCAGGAGATCTCCGCCCTCCACTACGCCAGCCCCACCATGCGCAGCGCGGTGGTGGACAGCCTGGACGTGGTGATCCTGGGGGCCACAGAGATCGACACGGACTTCAACGTCAACGTCCACACCGACTCCAACGGCTATATCATGGGCGGCTCCGGCGGCCACAGCGACACGGCTGCGGGGGCCAAGCTGGCCATGATTATCGCCCCCATGTTCCGGGCCCGCCTGCCCATTGTCACGGACCGGGTGACCTGCGTGTCCACGCCGGGCCGGGACATCGACGTGCTGGTGACCCAGGGCGGCATTGCCGTGAACCCCAAAAACGGGACCCTGGCCCAGCGGCTGAAGGACGCGGGGCTGCCGATTCTGGACATCCATGAGCTCAAGGCAAAGGCGGAGGCCATCACAGGCGCGCCCAAGGCTCTGCCCAAGGGAGATCGCGTGGTGGCGGAAGTCATCAGCCGGGACGGCGAGACACTGGACCGGATCTGTGCCGCGCCGGAGCTGTAGGCGGTCAAATTCTTTTGGATACGTTTTCTTTTGAGAAAAGGTATAATTACTAAAAAATATATCAAGGAGTAGCGCAATGAGGGAAATCGACGCAGGGCAGATTACCCAGGTGGTGAGCAGACTGTGCATCCAGGCCAACCGCCAGCTGCCCCAGGACATGAAAAACCAGATCGAGGCCTGCCGGTCCCAGGAGGACTGGGCCCCGGCCAAGGAGATTCTGGACCGGATTGTGGAGAACTACCAGATCGCCGGGGACAATGACCGGCCCATCTGCCAGGACACGGGCATGGCCTGCGTGTTCCTGAAGATCGGCCAGGACGTGCACATCAGCGGGGACCTCCGCGCTGCGGTGGACGAGGGGGTCCGCCAGGGCTACGCAGAGGGCTTTCTCCGCAAGAGCGTGGTCCGGGACCCCCTGGACCGGGTCAACACCGGGGACAACACCCCGGCCATGCTCTACATTGATCTGGTCCCGGGCCAGGAGGTGGAGATCACCGTGGCCCCCAAGGGCTTTGGCAGCGAGAACATGAGCCAGATCAAGATGCTGCGGCCCTCCGACGGCGTGCAGGGGGTGAAGGACTTTGTGCGCAAGGTGGTGGAGGACGCGGGCCCCAACCCCTGCCCGCCCATCGTGGTGGGCGTGGGCATCGGCGGCACCTTCGACAAGGCGGCGTATCTTGCCAAGCAGGCCCTGATGCGCCCGGTGGACCAGCGGAATGCCGCGCCCTACTATGCCCAGCTGGAGGCGGAGCTGCTGGAGGAGATCAACGCCCTGGGCATCGGGCCCCAGGGCTTCGGCGGCAGGACCACGGCCCTGGCGGTGAACATTGAGCAGTGCCCCACCCACATCGCGGGCCTGCCGGTGGCGGTGAACATCAACTGCCACGTGACCAGACATAAGACGGAGGTGCTCTGATATGCCGGTATCCATCAAGACCCCCCTGAGCCGGGAGCAGGCCCGGCAGCTGAAGGCCGGGGACAGCTGCCTCATCTCCGGCGTGATCTACACGGCCCGGGACGCGGCCCACAAGCGGCTGTGCGAGCTGGCGGAGCAGGGCAAGCCCCTGCCCATCGACATGACGGACGCGGTGATCTACTATGTGGGACCCACCCCGGCCCGGCCCGGCGAGGCCATCGGCTCCGCCGGCCCCACCACCTCCTACCGCATGGACGCCTACAGCCCCCTGCTCATCTCCCTGGGCGAGACGGGGATGATCGGCAAGGGCAAGCGGGGCCCGGAGGTGATCGCGGCCATGAAGGAGCACGGCGCGGTGTACTTCGGGGCCATCGGCGGCTGCGGGGCCCTTCTGAGCCAGTGCGTGAAGAAGGCGGAGATTGTGGCCTATGAGGATCTGGGGGCGGAGGCCATCCGCCGCCTGGAGGTGGAGGACTTCCCGGTGATTGTGGTTATCGACAGCCAGGGCAACAATCTCTATGAGACCGGCCGTCAGGCGTATCTGGAATCTAAGTAGTTGGACCTCTAAAAGTTCTTTTTGATTCTTTTTCTTTCAAGAAAAAGAATGATTACTAAAATAATTCCTGAACGATTACGAAATGACCCAAAGGAGGCGGGCGGATGTTCCATATCAATCCCCATTCCGATATTCCGGTCTACCGGCAGCTGGTGGACGAGCTCCGCTCGGCCATCCGGTCCGGCCGTCTGGACGCCGGTGCGCAGCTGCCCACGGTGCTGGCTATGGCCGAGGACCTGGGTCTGGCCCGGGGGACCATCAAACGGGCCTACGATGAGCTGGAGCTGCTGGGGCTGGTGGAAAAAATCCAGGGCCGGGGTACCTTCGTCTGCTACCGCCCTCCCAGCGTGGGGGACCGGAAGGAGCAGGCCATGGCCCTCATTGACCGGATGCTGGCCGGCATGGGGGAGCTGGGCTTCTCCACGGAGGAGATCGGCATCTTCCTGGAGCTCAAGCTCCGGGAGCGTGCGGTAAACGCCCCGGACATCAAGGTGGCCATCATCGAGAGCAGCAGCGAGAACCTCTCCCAGATGGCCCGGCAGCTGCGCCGGCTGGAGGGCGTGGAGGTCTATTCCTATCTGGTCTCCCACGCCGAGGCCTACCCCTACAACCTGGAGGAGGAGGCGGATCTCATCGTCACCACCGGCGAGCACGCCTGCCAGCTGAAAAATCTCCTGCCCCAGAGCGACAAAATTGCAAGGGTGGCGCTGCGCCTTTCCTTACCCACCATGGCGGAGATCATCCGCCTCCAGCCCGGAGAGCGGGTGGGCGTGCTGGGGTGCAGCCAGCGGTTCGGCGACTTGCTTTTCGAGGCCTGCGCCGCCTTTGCCGGAGATACCGCAGTCCAGCCCCCGGTTCTGGTGTCCCGGGATCTGGATCTGCCCGCCTTCCTGTCGGGAAAGGACGCTGTTCTGGTGCCGGAAGACCTGGAAAAATACCTGGAGCCTGATGGCGTGGCCCAGATGCGCCGCTTTGCCCGCCGGGGCCAGCTCATCCCCTGCGCCTATGAGATCGACGAGGGCTCCTTCCTCTATTTGCAGGAAAAAATTGAGCTCTTGCGCCAGCGGAAATAACCCCTCAGCCGCGCCTCCCGCGTTTTGCAGGAGGTGCGGCTTTTCTTGCAAAATCAGAAAAAAGCGAAAGATTTCCTTCTTTTCTCTTGACAATAGATATAGTTCAATGTAATATATAGATATATGCTTTTGGGAAAACCAAGGGCAAAAACGATGCAGAGGTGGCTTCCATGGAGATTGGGAAAAAGAAAGTATTAGTAATCGGAGTCATCGGCGCGGACGTACACGCGGTGGGCAACAAGATTCTCTACCACGCGTTTACGGAGGCCGGCTTCGATGTGGTCAATCTGGGCGTTATGGTGTCCCAGGAGGAGTACATCGCGGCGGCCATCGAGTCCAACGCCGACGCCATTGTGGTCTCCTCCCTGTACGGACAGGGGGAGCTGGACTGCCGCGGAATGCGGGAGAAGTGCGACGAGGCCGGCCTGAAGGGCATCCCCCTGCTGGTGGGCGGCAACATCGTCATCGGCAAGCAGACCTTCGAGGACGTGGAGAAGCGGTTCAAGGAGATGGGCTTTGATCGGGCCTTCCCCCCCAACACGCCGCCGGAGACCACCATCGAGGCCCTGCGGGAGCTGCTGGGCATGGACGGTGAGGGCGCATGAGGCCCGTCCTGCTCATCGACTTTGGCAGCACCTACACCAAGCTGACGGCCGTTGATCTGGACGGCGAGGCCCTGCTGGGCACGGCCGCGGCCTACACCACCGTTCAGACCGACATCAGCGACGGCCTCCGGGAGGGTCTGGCCCGTCTGGAGGAGAGGACCGGGAAGCTGGACTACCTCCAGACCTTCGCCTGCTCCTCCGCTGCCGGCGGCCTGCGGATGATCGCCAGCGGCCTTGTGCCGGAGCTGACCAGCGAGGCGGCCAAGCTGGCCAGCCTGGGGGCGGGGGCCAAGATCGTGGGCCTCTACTCCTTTGAGCTGACAGAGGACGACCTGGAGGACATCCAGACCGCAAAGCCGGACATCTTCCTGCTGGTGGGCGGCACCGACGGGGGCAACCAGGAGTGCATCCTCCACAACGCGAGGATGCTGGCCTCCCTGCCCCCCGCCTTCCCCATTGTGGTGGCGGGGAACCGGGTGGCCGCCCGGGAGTGCCAGCGGATTCTGGCGGGGCACGAGGTCCACGTGTGTCCCAATGTCATGCCCAAGTTCGGCGTTTTGCAGATCGAGCCCACCCAGAGCAAGATCCGGGAGATCTTCCTCAACCGGATCGTCCAGGCCAAGGGCCTGTCCCAGGTGACGGACCTCCTCTCCGGCATCCTCATGCCCACCCCGTCGGCGGTGCTCCAGGCCATGGAGCTGCTGGCCAAGGGCTGCGAGGGGGAATTGGGCATCGGGGATCTGGTGGCGGTGGACGTGGGCGGCGCAACCACCGACGTCTACTCCATGGCCGACGGGATGCCCGAGCAGATGAACACCGTCTACAAGGGCCTGCCGGAGCCCTTCTCCAAGCGGACCGTGGAGGGGGACATCGGGATGCGCTACAGCATCAGGGGCATCGTGGAGGCCGCGGGCCTTCCCCGGGTCAGCCAGCTCTCCGGCCTCAGCCAGGACCGGGTGGAGGCGCTGGTGGACATGCTCCGGGCCAACACGGACCGTCTGCCCGACGGCGACGGGGAGCTGGAGAACCTGGACTACGCCCTGGCCTCCCTGGCCGTGGAGACGGCGGTGGCCCGCCACGCGGGCACCATGGAGGAGACCTACACCCTGATGGGGCAGACCTTTGTCCAGTCCGGGAAAAATCTGACCAACGTCAGGCAGATCGTCGTCACCGGCGGCAGCCTGATTCACGCGGAGCGGGTGGCGGAGATTGCCCGCCACGCCCTCTATTCCACCGCCCAGCCGGCCTCCCTGCGGCCGAAGGAGGCGGACATCTGGGTGGACCGGACATACATTCTGGCCGCCATGGGGCTTCTGGCGGCCCACGAGCCCCAGACCGCCCTGCGAATCATGAAAAAGGAGCTGGAGAAGCATGGATATCAAAAATAAGCGCATTCCTGACGACGAGTTCGCCCGCCTGCGGCAGGAGGTCCTGACCCAGTGGCCCACCGGGAAGGACGTGGATTTGCAGGAGGCCGTGGACTACCACAAGGCCATGGAGGAGGACCGGATCTTCTCCAAGAAGCTGCTGGCCGCCAAGGCGGAGGGCAAGACCCTGGTGCAGCCCCGGGCCGGCGTGCCGGTCATCAGCGAGCACATCAAGCTCATGGAGCACCTCCAGGACGCCGGCGAGGCGGACCTGCTGCCCACCACCATTGACAGCTATACCCGCCAGAACCGCTACGAGGAGGCGGAGAACGGCATCAAGGAGTCCGTGCGCCTGAGCCGGGCCATGCTCAACGGCTTCCCGGCGGTGAACCACGGCGTGTCCGGCTGCCGTCAGGTCATTGAGAGCGTCCACACCCCCCTCCAGGTCCGCCACGGCACCCCGGACGCCCGGCTGCTCACCGAGATCACCTACGCCGGCGGCTTCACCAGCTACGAGGGCGGCGGCATCTCCTACAACCTGCCCTACTGCAAGAACATCCCCATGGAGCGCACCATCCGGGACTGGCAGTACGTGGACCGTCTCACGGGCCTCTATGAGGAGATGGGCGTATCCATCAACCGGGAGCCCTACGGCCCCCTCACCGGCACCCTGGTGCCTCCCTGCATCTCCCACGCCGCGGCCATCATCGAGGCCCTGCTGGCGGCGGAGCAGGGCGTGAAGAACATCACTGTGGGCTACGGCCAGTGCGGCAACCTGGTTCAGGACGTGGCGGCCATCCGCACCCTCCAGGAGCTGACGGACGAGTATCTGGCCAAGTACGGCTACACGGACGTGGACGTGACCACGGTGCTCCACCAGTGGATGGGCGGCTTCCCGGCGGACGAGGCCAAGGCCTTCGGCGTCATCTCCACAGGCAGCCTCATCGCCGCTTTCTCCAAGGCCACCAAGGTCATCGTCAAGAGCCCCCACGAGGCCGTGGGCATCCCCACTATGGAGGCCAACGCCCAGGGTCTGCGCTGCACCAAGCAGGTGGTGAACATGATGGCGGACCAGACCTTCCAGGACGCCCGGCTGCCCCAGGAGGAGGAGATCATCCGCCAGGAGACCCGGTGCATCGTGGACAAGTGCTTCGAGCTGGGTCAGGGGGACATCGCCGTGGGCGTGTGCCGTGCCGTGGAGGCCGGCGTGCTGGACATCCCCTTCGCCCCCTGCCGCTACAACGCGGGCCTGATGCTGCCCTGCCGGGACAACAACGGCGCGGTGCGCATCCTCAACCCCGGCAACCTGCCCCTCACCCAGGAGCTGAAGGACTTCCACGCCGGCAAGATCGACGAGCGGGCCAAGGCGGAGAACCGGAAGGCCTCCTTCCAGATGGTCATCGACGACGTGTACTCCATCGGCAAGGGCCGTCTGGTGGGCCGTCCCCGGTATTGATATCAATTTTCTCTTCTTTTCTTTGTGAACAAAGAAAAGAAGCAAAAGAAAAACTTTATATGTGCTTTATAGGCTGCCGGCAGTCTAACGGCAGCGTATGACGTTAGACTGCCGGCAGCTGCGGGTTTTGGCCTCTAAAGTTCTTTTTGCTTACTTTTTCTTTCAAGAAAAAGTAAGAAGAAAAAAGAATCAAAGAATCATTACTTAATTATTGAGGAGAGAACACATCATGAAAATCACAGACGTCATCTGCTCCCCCGGCCGCACCGGCTTCTACTTTGACGATCAGCGGGCCATCAAGGCCGGCGCGGGCCACGACGGCGTGTTCTACACCGGCGATCCTGTCACCGAGGGCTTTGCCTCCGTGCGTCAGGCCGGCGAGTCCATCTCCGTGATGCTGGTGCTGGAGGACGGCCAGATCGCCTACGGCGACTGCGCGGCCGTGCAGTACTCCGGCGCGGGCGGACGGGATCCCCTCTTCCTGGCCCGGGACTTCATCCCCATCATTGACCAGTACATCAAGCCCCAGCTGGTGGGCAAGGAGGCCAACGACTTCCGGGGCCTGTGCGCCATGATGGAGGCCATCCAGGTGGAGGGCAAGCGGCTGCACACCGCTATCCGCTACGGCGTGTCCCAGGCCATTCTGGACGCAGTGGCCAAGGCCACGGGCCGCCTCATGTGCGAGGTGGTGGCGGACGAGTACGGCTGCACCGTGTCCGAGACCCCCGTCCCTGTGTTCACCCAGTCCGGCGATGACCGCTACGACAACGCGGACAAGATGATTATCAAGGGCGCCCAGGTGCTGCCCCACGCCCTCATCAACAACATCGACACCAAGCTGGGCCGCAAGGGCGAGAAGCTGGCCGAGTACGTGGCGTGGCTGAGCAAGCGCATCCAGGACAAGCGCCTGGATCCCAGCTACAGCCCGGTGCTGCACATCGACGTGTACGGCACCATCGGCGCGGCCTTCGGCAACAACAACTACAAGGAGATGGCCGACTATCTGGCCACCCTGGAGGAGGCCGCCAAGCCCTTCCACCTGCGCATCGAGGGCCCCATGGACTGCGACTGTGACCGTGAGACCCAGGTGGAGGCCCTGGCGGGCCTGACCCGCGAGCTGGACGCGCGGGGCATCAACGTGGAGCTGGTGGCCGACGAGTGGTGCAACACCCTGGAGGACATCAAGATCTTCGCCGACAACAAGGCCGGCCACATGGTCCAGATCAAGACCCCGGACCTGGGCGGCATCAACAACACCATTGAGGCCGTGCTCTACTGCAAGGAAAAGGGCATCGGCGCTTACCAGGGCGGCACCTGCAACGAGACGGACCGCAGCGCCCAGGTGTGCGTCCACTGCGCCATGGCCACCCAGCCGGTGCAGATCCTCGCCAAGCCCGGCATGGGCGTGGACGAGGGCTTCATGATCGTCTACAACGAGATGAACCGGATTCTGGCCGTGCGCAAGGCCAGAGGCCAGAAGAAGTAAGCAAGCGAACACCCCCGCCGCCCGGCGGGGGTGTTTTTTTGCGCCGCCCCCCTTGACAGCTAACCGTATCATGTGTATAATACAGTCAAACCGTATTATAGAGCTAGTACAGTTTGCAAAACAGCGGAGGGAGGCGGAAGAATATGGTGTCCTTTGACGGACTGCGCCTGGGGGACGGCGGGCCCATCTATCAGCAGATTGTCCGCCATCTCCAGCGGGGGCTGGCGGCGGGGACCATCCGCGCCGGGGACGAGCTGCCTTCCCGGCGGGTACTGTCCGCCCGGCTGGGGGTGAACCCCAACACCGTCCAGAAGGCCTACCGCCTTCTGGAGGAGGCGGGGCTCATCGCCTCCCACGCCGGGGCCAAGAGCTTCGTCTCTGCGGGCCCGGCGGAGATCGAGGCCGTCCGGACCCAGCTTTTGACGGAGGAGGCCCGGCGGCTGGTGGAGGCCCTGCGCCAGACCGGGGCCAGCCGGGAGGAGGCGATGGCCCTGCTGGGCCGGCTGTGGGATGAAAAGGAGGAGACACAGGATGAGACAACATAAGCACCTCTCCCTGCTGGGGCTGTGGGTGGAGAACTGCCTGGGCAGAGTCCTGGCCCAGCTGGGGCTCATGGCTGCCCTGGAGATCATTGTGTTCGGCGCGCGGCTGTACCTGCTGCCGGAGCGGCCCATGGAGGAGACCCTCAAGGGCGTGCCCTCCCTCTTCATGGCTGGATGGATCGCCCTGTTCCACCTGCTGACCCACTGTGGGGATGAGCGCAGGGCCGTGGGCTGCACGCTCCGCCGCCTGCGGGTGTCGGAGGGCGCGGCGCTGGCCTGGAAGGGTCTGTTCGGGGCCGCCTGCTTCCTGCTCCTCTGGGCGGTCCAGACGGCGGTGTGCCTGGGCATGGGCATCTGGTACGCGGCCGCTGTGGGCCCCGCCTACCGCAGCGCCCAGACGGTGCTGCTGGCCTTCTACCGGGTCCCCTTCCTCCACAGCCTGCTCCCCCTGGCGGAGACGGCGGGCTACCTGCGCAATCTCCTGTTCGCGGCGGCCATGGGCCTGGAGACCGGCCTGTGCTCCTGGCGGATGCGCCGGGGCAGCCGGGCCCTCTTTGGCCGGGCTATGGCGGTGGCGGCGGCGTTCCTGTTTTCCCAGGGCATGGGCGGGCTCACCGGCTCCCTCTGGCTGGGCCTGGGGGCCGCCGCCCTGGCGGGGCTGGACGCCCTGCTGGCCCTGACATACGGAGAGGAGGGGATGGAATGAAGAAGCGGACCACCCGCTGGGACAGGCTGGTCCCGCCGGGCATGAACGGACGGCGGGAGGCGGGGCAGCTGGCCGCCGGGCTGGCAGTGGGGCTGGTGTGGAACGCCGCCGCCTTCCTGATCCCTTTTCTCCAGGAATATGAGAGGCTGATGTGGGTGCGGGCGGCCTTTGAACCCTTTGACCGCCACCTGCGCCGCGCCCTGATCCCCTTTGCCCTGTTGGCTGGGTGGATGGTGGCCCTGGCCCTGGTCCACCTCCTCTCCCACTACCAGGAGAGCCGGAGCATCTACCTCATGCGCCGCCTGCCGGATCGGTGGGAGCTGTGGCGGCGGTGCCTGACCCTGCCCCTGACGGGGCTGGCAATTGTGCTGATCCTGACCCTGGGGCTGAGCGTCCTCTACTTCTGGCTGTATGAGACCTACGCGCTCATTGATACGAACAGCCAGGGGCGCTGGTACTGGACGCTCCACAGGATGTTTTACGAATAGAGGAGGGTTGAGCCATGTTGGAAATCAAAAATCTGCAAAAGGTGTACGGCATACCCGGCGTGAGCGCCAAGCCCGCCCTGAACGGCGTGGACCTGTCCGTCGGTCAGGGGGAGCTGGTGGGCCTCTTTGGGGAGAACGGCGCGGGCAAGACCACCCTGCTCAAGTGCGTCCTGGGCCTGTTGGGATACACGGGGACCATCACCCTGGACGGGGAGCCGGTGACCCGGGCGAACATTGCCCGTCTCTCCTTCGCCACCTGCGAGCACTCCTTCTTCCCCCATCTCACCCCGGCGGGCCACCGGGACTTCTACCGGGAGCACTTCCCCCGCTGGCGGGAGAAGCGGTTCCAGGCCCTCATGGACTTCTTCCGGCTGCCCATGGGCAAGGCCCCCAGGAGCTTCTCCACCGGCCAGAAGAACCAGTTCGAGGTGATCCTGGCCCTGTCCCAGGGGGCGGACTACATCCTCATGGACGAGCCCTTTGCGGGCAACGACGTGTTCAACCGGGAGGACTTCTACAAGGTCCTGCTGGGCATCCTGGAGCCCACGGAGACCGTGGTGCTCTCCACCCACCTGCTGGAGGAGGTGGAGCACTTCGTGGGCCGGGCGGTACTGCTGCGGGGCGGCGCGGTGGTGGGGGACACGTCTGTGCTGGACCTGGAGGAGCGGGGCATGGACCTGATGGCCTTTGTCAAGTCCGCCTATGGCTATGAGCCGGATCGGGTGAGCCGGGCCCTGGACCGGCTCACGGAGGAGGGGGAGGAGGATGCGCCGTGAAAAAGAACCTGACCCGGCTGGGGGCGGTTTTCTGTCTGTCCCTGGCGGCGCTGGTGTGCGCCCACCTGGCCGTGGGCTGGACGGAGGATAAGGTGGAGATCCGGGAGACCGTCCTGGCCGGGGACCGGTCCGCCGCCCGGGGCATGGAGATCGCCTGTAGCGTCTACGACGACTCCCACCACCTCCGCTGGGACGTGGCGCTGACCCTGGGCGGCGATATCGCGCCGGAGACGGACTTCCGGTTCTTTACCGGCCGGCGCTATTGGGAGATCCCGCCGGAGTACACCGCCCAGCTCTACCCGGCGCCCCTCAACTTCAGCATGTCCGGGCGGGTTGCGGAGGACGATCAGCGTGACGCGGAGTATGAGTACATGGTCAGACCCGCCATGGACGCGGCCAGCCGCACCGCCCCCGGGGAGAAGCGGACGGAGACCCTGCGCCTG
>ERZ777011.1269-NODE-1269-length-28245-cov-4.257042_pt1 | contig 28245 bp, 27 predicted proteins | sample MGYA00374964_ERZ777011 | MGnify/ENA primary metagenome ERZ777011 (study PRJEB29310, sample SAMD00008975) | mouse gut metagenome | study: EMG produced TPA metagenomics assembly of the Metagenome analysis of fecal microbiota from mouse which was promoted... | reverse complement strand
ATAGAAAATCGGCAGCATATATTGAGCGTAAGATATTTCCATATGCCACAGAAGAAGATTTGTGTATGGATTTAGTCAGGAAAGCCCGGCAGATGGCAGTCAATAAATTTAAAGATCATCCTTGGGGCAATATGACGGACATGGAGCTGTTACGAAGTGCCGGGCTTTATGAAAAAGACATGGAAAGCGGAAAAGAAGGCTTTAACATGGCGTGTATTCTCTTATTTGGAAAGCCGGAAACCATTCAGTCCTGTGTGCCGGGATACAAGACAGATGCTATTTACCGTGTAGAGAATTTAGACCGTTATGATGACCGCCTGATTGTGGAAAGCAATCTGCTGGAGAGCTATAACCTGTTAATTGACTTTATTAAGAAACACACGGATGATAAGTTTTTCCTGATTGACGGTGTCAATGTAAGCGTAAGGACTGCGATAGCCAGAGAGATTGTCAGCAATTTGCTTGTGCATAGGGAATTTAAGAGTGCATTTCCGGCGAAACTGATTATTGAAAAAGACAGAATATGGACGGAGAACTGGAGCAAGACGCAGTGGAAGGGGAGAATCAGCCTTGAGAATTTCACTCCTTATCCGAAAAATCCCATAATAGCGAAATTTTTTGTAAACATTGGATATGCGGATTCACTTGGTTCTGGTGTTCGAAATTTGTATAAATACACGAAAATCTATTCCAATGCAGAACCGGATTTTGAGGAAAATGATGTTTTTCGGTTAATTGTGCCTATGCGGTCTGCAGGGGCAGCGCTGGCAAACGATGGAAAAAGCAGCGAGGTTACAAAAGTTACAGAAAAGGTTACAGATGTTACAGAAAAGGTTACAGATGTTACAGAAAAAAGAATTATTGAATTATTAAAAGATAACGCAAAATATAAAACTGCGGAACTTGCTGATATGCTTGATATAAGTAGAAAAACCGTATCTGTTAAGCTTAAAAAACTAAGAGAAAAAGGCATTATAGAAAGAGTGGGATCTGATAGAAAGGGATATTGGAATATTTATCTGTAACTCTTAAGTTACGGAAGTTGAAGAAAAAGGAAGCATCATATTTTTGAGACTGGATATTAGTAAAAGCAGTGATTTTAGAATATAGAAGAAAAGTTTACAAACACACTTGACAATCTCTCTCTGAAGAAAGCGTGGGGGAGGCGGTCAGGAATTCCGGCATACCCAGGGAGGAAATCTTTGTCATCACAAAGATTTACCCGAGCCAGTTTTCTGACCCGGAAGCCGCGATTGAGGAGGCGCTTGAAAAACTGGATATTGATTATATAGACATGATGCTGCTCCACCATCCCGGGGCAGGGGACGTGGAGGCTTATCTTGCCATGGAGGAAGCGGCTGCGGATGGTAAGGTCCGTTCGCTGGGCTTATCGAACTGGTATGTGGAAGAGCTGGAGGAATTCCTGCCGCAGGTAAATATTACTCCGGCGCTGGTGCAGAATGAAATACACCCTTATTACCAGGAAAACGATGTGATTCCGTACATTCACAGCCTTGGGGTTGTGGTGCAGGGCTGGTATCCCCTGGGGGGCAGGGGGTATACGGCGGAGCTGCTTGGAAATGAGGTGATTTCGGAAATTGCGGCAGCCCATGGGAAATCGTCTGCACAGGTGATTCTCCGATGGAACCTGCAAAAAGGCGTGGTCGTCATTCCGGGCTCCAGCAATCCCGATCATATTCAGGAAAATACGGAGCTGTTCGATTTTGAATTGACGGAGGAGGAAATGGAGCGCATAGGTGCCCTCGACCATGGTGAGAAGCATGACTGGTATTGAGATGGTTCTTGGTATTTGTTGAAGGTTCTGGAAGAAAGGCGGAAAGGTGAATGAGAAAAACAGTCAGTTTAGTACTTAGTTTTGCGATGATTTTGGCTTTGACAGCCTGTGGTCAGTCTGCCGAATCCGGGAAGCAGGAGCAGCTACAGCCTGCTGCGCAAAAAACAGAAGAACAGCCGGAAACATCCCGGGATGGAGCAGAGGTGGGTACAAAAGCACTGGTGGTTTATTTTTCGTGCACAGGGACTACAAGGCTGTTAGCAGAATATGCGGCTGAGATTCTGGAGGCGGATCTCTATGAGATCGTGCCTGAAAATCCATATACAGAGGCGGATCTGGCATATTATACCAATGGCCGGGCAGACCAGGAACAGGACGACCCTTCTGTGCGTCCGGAGATTTCGGGAGGTGTGGAAAACATGGAGGAATATGGGACCATACTTCTGGGTTTTCCAATCTGGCACGGGCAGGCTCCCCGTATTATCAGCACATTTTTGGAAAGCTATGATTTTTCAGGGAAGACGATTATTCCGTTTTGCACTTCTCATAGCAGCGGAATCGGCTCCAGCGCGGATGATCTTCACTCTCTTTGCCCTGAATCAACACAGTGGTTTGCCGGTGAAAGATTTGCCGGCGGAACTTCAAGAGATGCAATAGAAGACTGGCTTAACAATACCTTATTACGCATGGGGAAACCGGGGCCTGAACCAGATGCGGGTATGGATGCCCAGAGGATAGAGGGATTGTTTTTTGCCGGCGTGAGAGAATTGTAAACGGCAAGAGCAAAATGATGCTGCTATGCTTATCTTGAAAGGATAGCCGAAAGCCTGGAAACGGAGGAAGAGCTCAAAAAACGCCGGAGACGGGTGTGGATCTGCTCCAAGGCTATTTCCTGGCAAGACCGGGTGGGACGCCGCCCATCAATGAAGAAGCGCTGCACGTAATCAGGGAATGTAGTAGAAAAGATTGAATAGACAGGAAGGCTGCAGGGATTATCCGAGAGATGATTCCTGCATTTTTATTTTTGGCCTCAAAGATACGAAAAATCAAAATTAGCGCACTTTCTGACAAAATTAGCACGTTGGTGTGAAAAGAAAAAGTGGTACAATAATATTCAGTTATAGACCAGGATGCAGTACTTTTTATATGAGGCGGAGCCGACGGACGGGGACATGTTCTGCTATACGAGCAACGGAAACCTTGTGCCGGATATGGTGGTATCCTGTCTGGCATTTGCAATAATGTCATAGGATATAATTCTAAGGAAAGGGGAAGGGCATGATGAAAAGAAAGAAAGGAAGGTTACTGCATCATGTGATGGTGGTATTGCTTGCAGTGTTGCTGATTGGGGGGGGTAATGGAGAAGGTCCCGCAGTGGTGAAGGCGGCGGGTACGGCAGCGGTAACGATCAAGATAACCATAGAGGGATATGATGGAAATGACCCGGCTGTCTTAGGAACTGTCACGTTGAAAAATCTATTGACAGATGAGGAATGGACAAATGTTGCGATGAGCGGCAATGTGATCATATGCGAGGCGCAGGGGTGCTCTCCGGGAACTTATGCATGTATGATAGACGGGAAAATATATGGATACCAGTTGGCGGGTATTACGGCTGATTCCGACATGACCTGCAATTATACTTTTTATACTGTCCATTTTATGAATGGGGCAGAAGTATATGAAACGGAATATGTATCAAAAAAAGAATTTTTAAATTCTGACAATCCTGTTGGAAATACGGCGACTGCGCCTGCTGTGCCCCCTGAAAAGGAAGGTTATGATTTTGCAGGATGGGTGACGGCAGAGGGAGGCAGTGATGCCTTTGATTTTAACAGCCCCATTACAGGAGTGACAACGATTTATGCCTCATGGACGGAGAAGGTGGAAGCTCCCGTAATCACCGATTATCCTGAAATCATCGGATGCAATTCAACGACAAACAAGTCTGTTTCCGTGACGGCAACAGGAACGGATTTAAGCTATCAGTGGCAGATCAACAGAAATGACGGCAGCGGATTTGTGGACATACCCGGTGAGACAAGTGCCTCAATAACGGTCAGCCGGCCTGAGACGGAGCAGGACGGGCATCTGTACAAATGCGTGGTGTCCAATGCGGCGGGAAGCGCAGAGACAGGCGGTATAGAGCTGGTGGTGTATAATCGCAGGGGAGAGAAGGCAAAGGATAAGATAGCGGAAGCGCTGGCAGGGATGACGGTATCCAACGATACCAGCCAGGATGACATCCAGAATATGGTAGATACGGCCTTGGCCAATGCGGGCATCACCAGAGTGATAACAGAAGTAAAAAATTTTAATAACACACCGGCGACCTTGGATGCGGCCGGAAAAGTGAGCGGATATATCTCGGTCAAGTGCAGTGGCAACATTTGGGAGGTTAGTATCAACAAAACCATTCCCATGATCCATGTCTGCAGCCTGCAGTCCGTGCCCAGGCAGGAGCCTGACTGTACTGCTTCAGGCAAGGAAAGCTATTATCATTGTGAGGATTGCGGTAAAAGCTATGAGGATGCAGGGGGAACCAGCTTGATTGCAGACCTTGGAGCATGGGGAAACATAGCGGCCCTGGGGCATACCGAGGACGGCGGGACAGTGACAAAACAGCCTTCAGATACGGAAGAAGGAACCAGAACCTATTGCTGCCAGAGATGCGGCATTGAGCTGCGGATCGAGGCCATTCCGCCAACCGGAGGCGGTCAGCCGGACGGAGAACAGGGAAATATAGATAAAGATGTGCAGACAGACGGCAAGGCTCCTGATACACAGCTTTCCGCCCCGGCAGCAGAGCTTGCTGACATCATCCTGACACCGGAAGAAAAGCAGCAGGTACAGAGTGGGGCGGATATTAAGATTATCCTTGATGTAAAGGATGCAACAGGCAGCGTCAGCAATGAGGACAAGGCACTGATAGAGGCGGCGTTGGACGATTTGACCGCGGCAGACGGATCCGGCACGGAAAGTAAATTTACCGTTGGGCAGCATCTGGATATAGGTCTGTTTAAAGTGGTCGGTGAGAACCGCAGCGCCATATCCCAGATAACCCAAAAGATAACCATAACCATTGCCGTGCCGGAGGGTTTGAAGAGTACTGACGGCGGGAAGGCAAGAACTTTTGCAGTTATCCGTGTACATAACGGGCAGGTGGAGCTTCTGGAAGACCTGGACGGCAATGATGACACCATTACCATAGCCACAGACCGTTTTTCGACATACACCATTGTATACCGTGAGGGGAAAGACAGTGGAAGCGGTGATGGTGATGATGGAAACGGCGGAAGCGGCGACGACGGGAACGGAGGAAATACGGGTACGCCCGGCGACGGAGGAAACAGCGGCGATACGGGAAATACCGGGGATAGCGGAACCGGAGGAAATACGGGTGCGCCCGGCGACGGGGGAAACAGCGGCGACACGGGAAATACCGGGGATAGCGGAACCGGAGGAAATACAGGTGCGCCCGGCGACGGAGGAAACAGCGGTAACACGGGAAATACCGGGGATAGCGGGAACGGAGGAAATACGGGTGCGCCCGGCGACGGGGGAAACAGCGGCGACACGGGAAATACCGGGGATAGCGGAACCGGAGGAAATACAGGTGCGCCCGGCGACGGAGGAAACAGCGGTAACACGGGAAATACCGGGGATAGCGGGAACGGAGGAAATACGGGTGCGCCCGGCGACAGCGGAAATGTCAACTCCGGCAATAATACTCCCGTGACAACCCAGGGAAAGGACAGTGAGCCTGAGACCGGAGACACCAAGGGGGTAGAACTGTATGCAGCCCTGGCCATGATTGCAGGCCTTGCCTATCTGTTTCTGTACTTTACGGATCGAAAAAGAGAAATGACGGAACAGGCGGAGCGGAAGACAGTTTCCAAATAATACAGAGCTATTATAATAATCGAAGTAGTAAAAAGGCGCATGAACCATGCGCCTTTTTATAGTATTGTTGTTACCCGTGGAATCAGTGGTAAAGGAACGAACAGCGGAAACAGCCGGGCAGGGAAAGACGGCAATTGTACAATTCTATTTATTATGTTATGATATTATTGTAAGGGAGAAAATGCCTGAGGCACCAATCCAAAGAGCCGACAAGGTATTGCGGAAGCCTTGAGGATCGGAGCCGCTCCACAAAACAACACTCGGCGGCGGAACAAACAGACCGGTTTTTGTTCAAGACGGTGCGGCCCGGATTTTGATGAAAGGGGAATGAGCATGATAAAAACGGAATTGAAGCGGGCTTTTTGCTCCATACCTTATTGGGTAACCTCTGCAATTACGCTGGTACTGCTTGCCATTGGCAGCAGCGATTATCTGCCGCTTCCGTATGCTACTATTAAGCTTCCGAGAGAGTGGTGGATTTATTATTTTCATTGCTTTTTCTTGGGGATGAAAACCCTGCTGCCTGTGTTCTATCCGATTGTGGTCATGATTCCGTATGTTCTTTCCTACCGGAGGGATCGGGACAGCGGATACAAGCAGCTGATTCTGCTCAAGAGTTCCCGGAGGTCCTACCTGGGGGCGAAGCTGCTGGCGGTCAGTGCATCGGCTTTTGGTGCCATTTTGCTGCCTTCCCTAGCCTGGATCCCTGTCTGCAGGCTGCTGGGGGACACAGACTGGGACCATGCCAGAAAATATTACGCGCACAATTTTCTGTTTGCGCCTTCCTTTTATGAAGAACATGTTGTCCTGTATTGTGTGATGTACGCTTTCCATGCCGCTTTCTTGGGGGCTGTATTTGCCGTCTTTGGGCTGGGCTTAAGCGCGGTGATTAAAAACAGATACTTGGCGTTGCTTCTGCCGTTCTGCTACGCTGTTTTTTCATCGGCCATTCTTTCCACACTTTTCCATAACACCTTCATTGGCTGCAGTTTTGAGGCAATGAATCTGATGCCGTTACAGTCCTATTATTACAAAAGGACATATCCGCTGGGATTCTGGACGGTTCCGGTTTATGAGGCTGGCTTGACGGCGGTGGGACTGGCTTTATACTTGGGAGGGGATTATCATGCCGGCAAAGCTTAAGACAGAATGTGGAGAGTTCGGCTTTTGGAGGAAATGGGTGCTGCAGGCGCTTCTTTCCGTTTTGGTGGCGTACGTTCACCTGGATTCTTTTTTGTTTGGCTACCCGAAAGCATCCATATGCGAATATGTGGTGTATTCTCTTACGAATGAAAACTTTTTTTTAATACTGTTCCCTTTTTTGTGTCTTGCGTGAACCAGCGGAAAGAATAAAGAAGCCTGCAGATACCCTCTTTTGCTTCGGTACCGATCCAGAAATGAGTTCTTTTTTGTTCGATTTCTGGCGAAAGCCTTTTTTTCCATGGCGGCATTGCTGGCACATATAGGAATCCTATTCATCGCAGGGCATTCTCTGCCTATTGCTCCACAGGGTCTCTTTGTGTCTTCCGGACATCCGGCGGGAATCATTCTCCTGCAATTCTTAAATCTCTCCTGCTATGTCTTCGTAATGATCCTGTTATATGAGTTACTGCTGGATGTGGCAGGAAACGCAATATTGGGTGTGATGCTGACCGTATCGGTGGCGCTGCTCAACCTTTTGGTGGTAAGGCTGGTGCTGAAACCGATTGTAGTATGGACACCCTGGGGACATATCGCTTATAAGCTGCTGGGGCAGGAAAGACTGAATTATCGGTTCTATGGGATGTACTGGGCATTTTTGTTACTGCTTTTATTTTATCTGGCAGATGAATTGAACGGGAGAAAGGATTTTTGCTTTGAGGAAACGCGTAAAACTGGTTAGCATGGTGCTGCTCTTCTGTTTGCTTGCGTGGTACTCCCGGTTCTTTGTGAGGGAGAAGGGGGAAGGGCTGATGGTCCGCACGTGGAATGTCACGTTCCACGGATTTGGGCCTGACTGCATTTATTGGATAGTCCTGCGTATCACTGCATGGATTTCTGTTTATCTGCATTTACTGCGCCTGGAGAGTGGATTTTCTATTTATCTTTTTTTACGGCATAAAAGCTATGGAAGGGTATTTTTGCGCACCTACGCAGGATGTGTGGGGAGAGCCGTATGCTATTACGGGGCGGGGACATTGATTATGGCTATTTATCACGGCATGACAATGCCCGGAGTGAATGTGGGGAGTCTGCTGTGGCAGAGCGGCCTGCTGGGAATTTTAGCGGAAGAGGGTCTGGAAGCCTTAAGCTTCTGTCTTGCCGCGTATGTGATTCACTGTGCTTTCGGGCATGCGGAGGCAGGATTTTTGGCAGTTCTTGCAGGGAGACTGCTGCTAAATTTTGTAACCGGCGGGGACCGTCCGGCACTGCCGGTTCAGGCGGCTGTCAATGTGATTATGATATGTGGGGTGTTTTTTCTTGCATTTCGGGACTTTGCGGAAAAATTTACAGATAAGTAAAAGAGACGGCAGCCACACCCGGGACAGCCGGGATAGATATAAGGACTGGAGGGGCAAAAGCAGGAGGGACAGAAACTATGGAAAAATCGGATAGTATGGTACAGGTCAATCATGTAAAAAAGGCATATAAAGGCAATGTGCTGTTTACGGATCTTAATTTCAATGTGGAGCGTGGAGAATGCTGTGCCATCGTAGGCGTAAACGGGTCGGGAAAAAGCGTGCTGCTTAAAATGGTATGTGGGCTTGTCAGACCGGATGAAGGGGACATTACGGTAGGGGGAGAAAAACTGGAAAAGGGGAAGTTCCCCAAGGATATAGGCGTCATTCTGGACAATGCAGGCTTTTTGCCCAATGAGACCGGTCTGAAAAATCTTTCTATTATCGCAGGGATTTTAAGAAAGGCGACAAAAGAAGAACTGGAGGAAACCATGAGGCTGGTGGGGTTAGATCCGGCCTCTAAGGTCAAAGTGGGAAAGTATTCCCTGGGAATGAAACAGCGACTTGCGATTGCGCAGGCAATTATGGAAAAGCCTTCCCTGTTGATTCTGGATGAACCCTTTAATGCAATCGATCAACAAACGGTAAAGGATTTCCGGCAGCTGCTGGGACGATTGAACACGCAGGAAGGAGTTACTATTCTTATGACGTCCCATCATCAGGAAGACATACAGGGTTTGTGCAGAAATGTGTATCAGATTGATGGTAAAAATCTGAAGAGAATGGAAGCATAGAATAGACTCAGGCCGTGGCAGCACCTTCGTGGAAAACAGTGACAGCAGGTAAGCCCCGCTGTCACTGCAAACGTGCACCCGGCGGCGTACGTTTGCCGGAATCATTTAACAGATTCAACGGATTTTGATTTGTTCATAATTTTGTTATGTCCAGCAGATCCTGCACTTTTTCAAATTCTTCTATCAATCGTTCCCCTGCTACAATCATTTCATTTCTCCATGGATGCCCATATAGACCGATTGACCAGTCAAATGATGCAAAAAAATGAAAATCTCCATTTGGATAATAACTTGGAAAATACACGTTACAGCCTCTTTCCGCATCATGAAACCAATAGTCTAAGGGTATTTCCTCACATGGATTGTAGATAAAACAATCATGCTGCCAATCCAGTGCATACATATTTTCAGGGTTTATTCTGCAAAAAATGGAATTAATGATTTTTTCCTGTTCTTTCGTGAACGTGAAAGTACCATTCAAATGGTATTTCTTTTGCTTCATCGGCAATAACAGCCATGGCCTGGGATAGATCTTATAAGAGGGATTAAAGTGAAAGTCTTCTGATATTTTATCCCAAATAGCCTTGTATAAATGATTGTCTAATATTATTTCCATGTTCATTCCTTTTAAAGAGTATGAGTTTCCTATGACTTGTAACAGACAGGGCACAGGAACGTTATTGAGTATATCATATTTCCGGGCAGCAATCCACCCGGCTTTTAGGACAAAATGTCCTGAAGTTCGAAAAAACGAAGTACAGAGGATCTATAAGCGGGAGAAGAGGAATTAGTGCAAAAATCGTTGGATTTCCAGCTTTTTTAATATAGATTTTTTCGGAGTACCCATATAAAATAATCCAAACGGAGATTATCGGCTTTGAGGAGAAGCTTTACAGCAACGCCGGAGATAATTTAAAATAGGGAAAAGGGTGTGGGGAACGATGAAGATTTTAATAGCGGATGATGAGGACTATACCCGGGAGGGACTGATCGATGAGCTTGACTGGGAGTCTTTTGGTATAGACGAGATCATGCAGGCGGCGAACGGGGAAGAGGCGCTGAAGATCGTAAAATGGTTCCGGCCCGATATTGTGTTATCGGATATTCGTATGCCTAAAGTAGACGGGATTGCTTTTGCGGAAGAGCTGCTGAGGATGGCCCCGCAGTGCAAGCTGATCTTCATCAGCGGCTATGTGGAGACGGAATATCTGAAAAGTGCGATTCGCCTTTCCGTGATCGACTTTATTGAAAAGCCTATTGATTTGGAACAGGTCAGAAAGGCCCTGCGACGGGCAGTGGATGAGATTGCGCGAGAGAGAAAGACAAAGGAAGTGGATGAGAGCAGCCGGGAATTCCGGCAGCAGAGGCTTTATGAGCTGTTGACCCGTAGGGACAATGATCCCGGAGCCGTGGAAAAGCTGGCAGCGGAAGTAAACTTTCCCATGTCGGGGGAATATGTCTGTCTGGTGGTGCAGTTCCCCCGGGTCAGGAAAAGGACCGGGAGGGAGTTGGAGCAGGTACTGGAGATGGCATCCGGAATAGAGGGAAAGGTGATCGGGGTCTGGCAGGAGGATTTCTGTATAGAAGCGATTCTTGCGTATGCCGAGCGTTTTCGCTATCGTCTGGCGCCCTTCTGTCAGAGGATTCTGGAAAGATGGCCGGACTGCAGGCTGGCTGTGGGAATAACCGCGGCCGACCCCCGGAATATTTACAATAGCTGCCGGACTGCCAGAGCGGCCATGAACTGCGCATTCTACCAGGCGGACAGAAGGCTTTTTGAGATCGATGACGCCATTCTTCAGAAGCGGTTTATGGAGCCGGGGATTTACGGGTCTTTCCTGCGGGTGCTGCCGGAGGGGTCTCGGGCAACGGCGGAATGGTTCCGAAGTTTGTTTGAGGATCTGTTTTCCCGAAAGTATTATCAGAAGGAGCAGGTATATACTCTGATGATTTCTCTTCTGACCGCAGTGTTTCGGCAGTATCCATCCGGCTATGACGCGGTGCCGGAGGCAGGGACGGAGGAGCAGCTGCAGCAGATGGTGCTTAATATGGACAGCCTGGAGGAAATCCGGGAGTTTACGGAGAGAATCCTGGGCAGCGTCCGGGAACGGGAGGAGGCGATTTCCGGGTATGGCAGGGTGATACGCGGCGTACTGGACTATATAGCGGCCCATTATGGGGAGGTAACCTTAAGTACTTCCCAGATTGCGGAGGCATTCCATTTTTCCCCGGCCTATATGAATGTCCTGTTTAAGCAGGAGATGAAGGTGACCCTGAAGCAGTATCTGAGCAATTACAGACTGGAAAAGGCAAAGTGCCTTTTGGAGCGGGATTATATGAAGATCACGGAAATCGCGGAAAGGTGCGGCTACACCAATGCCAGTTATTTCTCAAAGGTATTTCGGGACGGGACCGGGATGACGCCGCTGGAATACCGCGAAAAGTGCAGATAGCGGAGGTATAAGATGGGAAGAGTCAGGGAGTGGTACCGGGATGTATCCCTGAGGAGTAAGATCCTCCTGATGAGTATGCTGGGAGGTATTTTACCGTTGGGCATTGTGATGGCGGTTTCCTTTGCCGTATTGAGGATGCAGGAGGAAGAGCGGCTGATCGACGCGTTGAATCAGAATTACACCCAGGTATATCAGACAGTGGGAAACCAGCTTTCCCGGCTGCACAATGTTTCCACGCTGTTTGCTGTCAACGACGCTACCAGCCCGGTGCTGCGGTTTAACGACAGGGAGATGGATGTGGCGGAGCAGATGATTATATTTGAAAATATCAATTCTTATGCCTATGGCCTGGAGATGACCATGGGATCCAGCAATATTGTGATCTATATCAGGGACAGTTATCCGGTGGTCAACACTCAGAGCAGCCGCTACCGCCCTCTGACGGAGGCTTATGGCTCCCGGTGGTATAAGAGCCTGCGGAAGAACAACGGCAGGCCCGTGTGGGTGCTGATGGACGGAGGGGACAGGGAAAGCGACGGCGGGGCTATTGTCAGGGAGCTTTGGAATCCGGAGGACTACAGCGAGACCGTGGGAATTCTGACCATTCGCATGGAACAGCGGAATCTGGAGAGCATGCTGGAGAATTCCTATGAGGGGCAGGCGATGTACCTGGAGACGGCGGACGGAGTCCTTCTGGCTTCCAATCTGCCCGAGGAGGAGCTGCCCAGACTGCCGGTTTCCAAGCGGCAGGTGGACGATCAGGTGTTTCGGAATATTAACCTGGGCGGAGCCTCCTGCTATGTCCGGAGCTGCCTGCTTAACGGTTCCAACCTGTATCTGGTATCCGTGATTCCCAGGCAGGCGCTTCGGAGAGGCGCGAATATGCTGAACGGCAATATGGGCCTGCTCTTTCTGGGAGTATGCCTTCTGGCGCTGGTGGTGACGGGAAGCGTGACCAAATCCATAACAGGCCGCCTGAAGCTTTTAAAGGAGCAGATGATCCAGATACAGGGAGGCAATATCCGTAAAATGAAGAATGGTTCTTCCAGAGACGAGATCGGGCAGCTGGTGGGGAATTACAATGTGATGGTGGAGCGGGTGGAAGAGCTGCTGCAGGAACAGTATACCCTGGGACAGAAGAAGGTGGAGGCGGAGCTGAAGGCGCTGCAGTCCCAGATCAATCCGCATTTCCTGTACAATACGCTGGATATGATCGGCTGGATGTCGCAGAAGAAGGAAACGGAAAATATCCGCAGCGTGGTGCAGGCTATGTCGCGGTTTTACAGGTTGACACTGAGCAAGGGAAGAGATATTGTTACTGTCCGGGATGAGATCGAGATGTGTGAGGCTTATATGGAAATCCAGAAACGGAGGTACCGGGGACGGATCTGCTATGAGGTGGAGACGGATGAGGATATTCTGGACTGCCTGATCCCCAAGATTACGCTGCAGCCTTTCCTGGAAAATGCAGTCATTCACGGTATCAACGAAAAGGCGGACGGACGGGGCAGGGTGATCCTCAACGGCTGGATGGAGGACGGCAGGGTTACCTTAAGCGTCACGGACGACGGGGAAGGAATGACGGAGGAGGATAAACAGAAAAGCCGTCAGGGCAGTCATTATGGCTTGTCTAATATCGAGCACAGGCTGGAGCTGTTTTTCGGGGAAAGGATTCCGGTACAGATTGAAAGCTCCCCGGGGATAGGAACCTGTGTGATTATTAATATTCCTGTCCGGAAAGAAGAGGCGGTGAAGCGTGAAGAAGAACAGGTTTGAGCACATGTGGGTACTTCTGTGTCTGACGGCGGCAGTTCTTTTGGGGGGCTGCAGCAGGGACGGAAGGCCGGAGAGAGAGGAGAACAGTCAGCCCATTGTCAATTTTCGGGCGATCACTCTGGGAAATATGCCTGAGGGCGGGATGGACGAGATCTACAGGCAGCTGGATGCCCTGACGATTCCGGAGTTGAACTGTACTTTGCGTTTTGAGTTTATTCCCTGGGGAAATGAGAGGAGACAGTTAAATATCGTAACCGCTTCAGGAGAGTATGATTTTATTCCCGGAGGCGTCTTTTCGGATTACAGAACCCTGGTATATAAGAATGTATTTCTGGATATGAACGAATATCTGGACGCCGTTCCTGCCCTGACGGAGCACTATGCCATATTTGATGCCAATGCGTTGGAAAAGTGTAAGATCAACGGAGGGCTTTACGGGCTGCCCCAGCTGGGGCGGGGAGAAATCCAGAATATCGGCGAGGGCTTTTTGTACAGGGAGGATCTGCGCAGAGAGTGGGGACTGGAAGAAATCCGGGATCTGGAGACCCTGGAGGCTTATCTGTACCGGGCCAGGCAGGATGAGCGGTATCAGGACTCGCCCATGGTTACGGATAACAGGGTATGGAGCAGCCTGTGGATGATGCTGACGAAGGGGAAATATCTGGAGGTGAACAGCTTCCTGGAAACCCCTTTTCTGGTGGTGGATTCCTCTGACCCTTACAGGGTGTTAAACCGCATGGAAACGCCGGAATTCCAGGAGGTGCTGAACTATATCCGAAAGTGGAGGCGGGACGGGATTCTGGATCCGGATATGCTTTCCCGCTCCGACAACGAAGGCGAGCTGGGGAAAAGGCTGATTCTGGCGGATCGGAAGCCCTGTGAGACCAATAATCCCATCTGGTCGGTGAATTCGTATTGGATTCCTAAACTCCAGGAAGATCATCCCCAGTGGGAATTTGGATTTTATCCTTATCATTTCGGAAATGAGAAGTATTATATTGGATCTTTGGCAGGCAGCTCCGTGATCTCGATTTCGGCAAAGACAACGGAGCCGGAGCTGGCGCTGAAGCTGCTGGAAAAAGTTCACACGGACATCCGCTATTATACTCTGGCGGCCTATGGTACGGAGGGAAATAATTACGAGCTGGTAGACGGAAAGATTAATTTTGACAATATCAGTGCCGGCAACCGGTTTGCCTGGACGGCGGTGGCGGATGATGTTTTGAACTATGAGGCGCTTCCGGTAAATGAAAAGTGGGCGGAGGTATACGATGCCATTATGGACGGATATGACAGGATTGCCGAAAGGGCCGAGGATAATCCCATAGACGGCTTTACCTTTTCGGTGCCGGAGAAGGAGCAGAAGGCGGTGGAGCAGGTCTGGCTGCAATATTTCCAGCCCCTGATCTGCGGGTATGGGGAAAGCAGTCCGGAAGAGCTGGAGGCGGCCAACGAGCGGCTGTACGCGGCAGGCTTTGAGCAATATCTGGCCATTGTCCAGGAGCAGTTATCGGCCTATGCCGAAGAGAAAACAGGACAGGCGCCGGATTAGATAATATGAAGAGATTCCACAGATCGGAATCATGGAGGTTGGCGGGAAAGGCAGGTAATCCTATGAATTTGTTCAGTTTGAATTCTCCTTTTGCCAGGGGAGTGAATAAGCTGGTGATGATGCTGTATGTGGGAATGCTGTGGTTTCTCTGCAGTATTCCGCTGATTACCATGGGTGCGGCTACGGCAGCCCTTTATGAGGTGTTTTTGAAGGCGGTAAAGGATCGGGAAGGATACCTGGCCAGAAGCTTTTTCAAGGCCTTTCGCGGGAATCTGAAGCAGGGGGTCCTGGCGGGAGTTCCCCTGCTGCTGGCAGAGGCGGTGTTTGCCTTCAACCTGTTTTATTACGGTGTGCTGGGGGGCAGGGGATTCCGGATCCAGACGGTGGTATTTGCAGTTTTGACACTGCTGACCCTGACGCTGTTTCAGTATCTCTTTGCCGGGATGGCCAAGTTTGAGAATACGGTAGGGGGACATTTCCGGATGGCCTTTGTGCTGCTGTTTCGCTGTCCGGGCTGGAGCGTGGTGATTCTGGTCCTGCAGGTGCTGGCCCTGTTTTTGACCTGGTTCCTGATATATTTTCCGGCGTTGTTTATGATGGGAATCTGCGGTTACATGCAGGCGGCAATTTTTGACCATATTTTTGAAACCATGCTGGAAAAGGGCGTGATCCAGGTATGAGCCTGCAGCAGAGTTAAAAAAGCACCCCGGAGGTGCTTTTTTATTGCCATAAAATAAAGGCAGGGAAGGACACTTTCAAAAATTATACTATTTCCAGCTTTTTTTATATAGGTTTTCCCGGTTTCCTTTTCTAAAATATTCTTAGCAAATAAAAAGAGGAGGGGATCTGGTGAAAAAGACAAGAAATAAGGCTGAAAAGCCGCCGAAAGAGCATCTTGGCTTTGTGGGCGGCCTGCAGGAGCTGTGGAAGCATAAGCTGCTGTATCTGATGACGCTTCCCACTATCATCTGGGTATTGATTTTCTGTTACTATCCCATGTACGGCGTGCTGATTGCCTTTAAGGATTTCAGCTATAAGAAGGGCATCTGGGGGAGCCCCTGGGTGGGCCTGAAGAATTTCGAGTTTCTGTTTCATTATAAGGGTGTGGCCAGGATTTTTACAAATACGATCTTCCTGAACGTGCTGTTTATTGCCAGCGGAACGATTCTGTCCATCCTTCTGGCGCTGGTGTTTGTGGAAATCAAGAATAAGGTCTACAACAAGGTGGTACAGACCATTGCCATTTTCCCCCACTTTGTATCCTGGACGGTGGTAGCTATGTTTATGAGCGGCATCATCGGGGGCAGCGGTGTCCTGACAAAGGCGATTGTGAATAACGGCGGAACGGATCCGGCCTTCTATACCACGCCGGGCTGGTGGCCGCTGATCCTGGTACTCCTGAAGATCTGGCAGGGTGCAGGCTACGGAACCATTGTCTATGTGGCGGCCATCACCGGTTTTGACCAGGAGATGTATGAGGCGGCCAGAGTGGACGGGGCAACGAGACTGCAGCAGATTACAAGGATTACGCTGCCCCTGCTGAAGACGACGGCCATTATGCTGACCATCATGAGCGTCGGCAAGATCTTCAACGGCGATTTCGGTATGATTTACGCATTGGTGGGCGACAATGCCTCCCTGTATCCTTCCACGGATGTCATCGACACCTTTGTATACAGGGCGCTGCGGCAGCTGAATAACCTGGGAATGAGTACCGCCACCAGCTTCTTCCAGTCTATTGTGGGCCTGGTTCTGGTATTCACGACCAATTTTATCACCAAAAAGGTGGAGCCGGACGCTGCGATTTTTTAGGCAGGCGCGGATGGCGAACACGATTGGATGTATTGAGTCTTAGATGCCGCCCATGCGGCAGAATGAGAGGAAATCATGGAAAAAATAAAAGTGAAAAAGAGCAGTATCAAAAAGTCCAGAGGCGAAATTATCTTTGAGGTCGTTGTGTATGCCATTGCCACGTTATTCTGTATCTACTGTCTGTTCCCCTTTGCCATCATTCTGGGGAGCAGCTTTGAGACAGAGGCAAATTTTGCTACATATGGATTTCCGATTATTCCGAAGGACTTTACCCTGCAGGCCTATCAGGTGGTGCTGGGGGATGCCCAGATCTTCCGGGCCTATGGCGTAACGATTTTAACAACGGTGGCAGGTACCATCTTCAGTATGTTCCTGACGATTACCATGGCTTATCCCCTTTCTCTGAAAAAGGTGAAATTCCGCAATGCGATTACCTTCTTTGTCTATTTCACCATGCTGTTCGGAGGCGGACTGGTGCCTACCTACCTTTTAATTACGAAAAATCTGGGTTTAAAGGATAATATCCTGGTGTTAATTATCCCGGTGGCCTTCGGGGCCTGGAACATGTTCCTGATGAGGAATTTTTTCAACGGTATTCCCCATGAGCTGTCGGAATCGGCTTATATGGACGGCGCCAATGATTTCCAGATTCTCTGGAAGATCGTGCTGCCGGTATCGGTTCCCGGGATTGCCACCTTAAGCCTGTTTTATGCCCTGGGCTACTGGAACCAGTGGTTCAATGCCATGCTGTACCTGGATAACAGTAAGCTTTACCCGCTGCAGTACCTGCTGATGCGGATGCTGCGGAACGCGGACGCCATGCGGGAGATGGCGAGGAGCACCGGTATTTCTGCCGGGGAGATTCCTACCAATTCCCTGCGTATGGCCACTACGGTAGTGGCCATCGGCCCGGTTATTTTCCTGTACCCTTATGTACAGAAGTACTTTACCAGCGGTCTGACCGTAGGAGCTATCAAGGGCTGAGAAGCGGGTGCTTCCCTGCGGCATGAAGAAAGTGATTTATTTTCGCGAGAGAATAAATAAAGCCATGTCCGAAGAACGGAAAGGCAATCAAAAAGGAGGAGTATGAAAATGAAGAGTAAGATTTTCAAGAAGACCATGGCCCTGGCGTTGGCAGGAGTAATGACCCTTTCCCTGGCAGCCTGTGGGGACAGCGATTCCGGAAGCAGTAAGGGAAGCGGCCAGTCCGGCCGGCAGGAATCCGCCGGCGGTAATGCCGGAGGAGCTTCTGATTCCGGAACGGCAGGCGGTTCCGGGGCGCAGGCGGAAGCGCCCCAGATGGAGGACACGACGATCCATATCCGTGTCATGAATGAGTTCCGCAATCTGGATAAGGTTCTGGCAAAGTATGAGGAAATGACCAAAGACGATCCGATTATGAGCAAGATCCACCCGGAGTTCGTGTGGGTAGCCGGCGGCGATTACAGGGATAAGCTGCAGACGGCGATGATCGGACAGGAGGATTTCGACCTGATGTTCTGCGGCGGCTGGCACGGCCTGAGCGGCTATATCCAGGACGGTAACTTTGCGGATCTGTCCGCATATTTTAACAATGACGCGTTTCCCGGCTTGAAGAGCGCATTTTCCGAGGATTTCGTAGACGCAATGACTACCTATATCCGGCAGGAGGACGGTTCCTACCAGAAGGGCGTTTACGGTATCAACCTGGCAACCTTCTATGAGGACAGCAGGGGATTTATGTACCGGGAGGATCTGCGCAAGAAGTACAACTGTGATCCGATCACGGACGAGGAGAGCCTGCTTAACTTTGTAAAGACGGTACAGGAGAATGAAGCGGATATGATCGGCGTCAGCCTCTGGAATTTCTTCCGGCTGGATTCTCCCTGGTATTCCGCAAAGCACGATCATGTATTTTCACAGGATAACGTCAATATTTTCGGCGACCAGACCTGGGTATGGGTTGGTTTAAGCGACGACAACAAGACCGTCCTCAACGCCGTGGTTCCCGGGGATTCCGCAGAGGAATTTGCCAAGATGCCTGCCGGATACCAGGATGATTTTATCACAAAGTACATTCAGGAACGCACCAAGTGGAATCCATACCTGAACCCTAACCGCGGCGGTACCGATACCGTAGAGAAGCCTGCAGCAATTGCTTATTCCACTCTGACCGAGTACGAGAGTAAGGTAAAGACGGCCCTGGAAGCAAACCCGGACGAGGAGTACGGCTTCTATGTGATCGAGGATGCCCAGCGCAATATGGAGCCCGGCGCAGTCATCTGCGACATGGCTACAAACAACTGGCTGGTGGTTCCCGAGTGGTCCGAGAAGACAGATGCCGTTATGTACTTCCTGAACTGGATGTTTGGCAGCCGTGAAGCCCATGATCTCTTTGACCTTGGTATCGAGGGAGAGGACTGGGAGGCAATCGGCGAGGACGGTTATAAAAAACTGGATATTGACGAGAATCTGGCATACTCCATGCCTACCTATTCCTTCACCCAGAACCCGACCTATATCAGGGTGAGCCAGTTTGTCAGCGAGAATCCGGAGATCAAGTCCCGTTTTGACTATATGTATAATCCCGGCACCTACAGCTTAAGCCCGCTGTCCGGGTTTGTATTCGACACCGGCAAGGTGGAGACCCAGATTGCCAATGTATCCGCACTTTCCAACGAGCTGCAGCTGACGATTTCCATGTACGATGCAGACGAGGCGGCGCAGAAGATCGAGCAGTGGCATAAGGACGCGACGGATGTAGGGCTGGAGGAAATCCGGGCGGAGCTGATTTCCCAGATTCAGGCGTTCCTTGACGCGAAGAATGCAAATTGATCCGAGGCATGATTCCCGCGGGCAATGAGTCAAAGTCCTGGATGCTTGCATCCATGGGACCTTGACGAATGCCGCGAGGTTCAACGGAATCAGAAACATTTTCATAGAAGCTGATACATGCAGAGAAGGAGGCTGCCGGGAAATCCGTGCAGCCTCATCTTTCTGGCAGAGGCGGAAGCTCGGTGCAGAAGGGAAAGGAAAGAGGCAGCAGGATGAAGCAGGAAGAAAAGCAGTTACGGATTTACCCTGTCCCCAAAGGGGCAGTATTGCAGGAGGATTACTGCCTGCGGGTCAGGAGCGTGGGCACGGAGGACTGGCAGGAGCTGAAGGCCTACCGGGTAAAGGTGGATATGCACGATGTGCGGCAGGCCTCCATGGCTTATTTTGACTTTAGCGGAAGGGTGGAGGTGGAGGTTACCTTTCCGAAATTCTATACCGTGTACCGGGTGGATATTCGTCCCCTTTCTCTGGGGATTCAGGCACAGGCGGAAAGTAAGCGGGTCCGGTTCGTGCTGGAGCGGCCGGTAAATCTGTCGGTGGAGATCAATAAGGACCGCTTTCATAATCTCCATCTCTTTGCCGGGGCATTGGAAGAGCTGCCGGATCAACAGGGGGAGAATGTGCTGGTGGTGTCCGGTTCCCTGGAAAAGCCGTGCTTTCTGGGGGACGATATAAACCGGCAGCTGGAGCGGATGCCCGAGGGCCGGATGCTCTATGTGAAGCCCGGGCTTTACTATATCGGGGAATGTATCTGGCATCTGCCCTCCCATACTCATATTTATCTGGAGGGCGGCGCAGTCCTGATCGGCGGTCTGGCCCTGGAACAGGGGGAAGGACTGAAAATCAGCGGCAGAGGGATCCTGTATCTGGCGGATTTTGCCCGTTTCAGCGCCATCAACGGCATACGCTTAAACCACTCCCGGAATATTACAATAGAGGGCCTGATCTTTATCAATCCGCCCCACTATACCGTTTCCCTGGGAGACTGTGAGGACGTTACCCTGCGCAATCTGAAATCCTTCAGCTGTGAGGGCTGGAGTGACGGCCTGGATATGATGAGCTGCAGGAGGGTGCTGGCGGAAGGGTGCTTCCTGCGCACCTCGGACGACTGCGTGGCGATCTACGGCAGCCGCTGGGACAATTACGGCGGCGCAAGGGACATCATTGTACGGAATATGGTGCTCTGGGCCGATGTGGCCCATCCCATGATGATAGGCACCCACGGGGACTACAGGCATGAGGGAGATGTATTGGAAGAGATTCTCTTTGAGGACATTGACGTATTGGAGCATCATGAGTTCCAGGCAGGTTATCTGGGGGTGATGGCAATCAATCCCGGGGATAAAAATCTGGTGCGGAACGTGACCTACCGCAATATCCGGATTGAGCCCTTTGAGCACGGAAAGGTTCTGGATTTCCAGGTCAAGTGGAATCCGGATTACAATCCGGCTCCCGGCAGGGGGATCCGGAAGATCCTGGTGGAAAATGTGCGGGTGCAGTCCGGAAGAGGGGAGGAGCCTTCGGTGATCGCCGGCTACAGCGAGGAATTTTCCGTGGAGGATATTGAGATCCGGGACTTCTACCGGGACGGGAGAAAGGCGGAAAGCCTGGAGCAGGCCGGTATTACGATGGGGCAATATGCGGAGAATGTACGGATAGAGTGACGGCGTTTCTGCGCCGGAGCCTGTTCGCCGCTGATTTCCCTATCCGGATTTCCCTATTCATCCGCTAAATCCCGGATCAGCAGGGCGCAGGTATCGGTAAGCCGAGTATTTCGCAAATGCCCCCTTGTCCGGCCTGTCTGTATTATACACAAAAGTAAGACAGACAGCCGCCGACAGGGGGGCTTTTTTGCAGCCCGGGGTTGCTGATTTCAGGATATTTCGGTAAAATAGGGATATAGACAATTACCTGGGTGCTGTCTGCGGGAAGGGAAGGTGTATTTTATGATTTGTCTGGAAACGGAACGCCTTATTCTGAGGGATTACCGTGAAGATGATTTTGAGGAGTATTATCGGTTAAAGTCGGATTCCGGAACCATGTATTATCTGCAGGATATACAATTACATACCAGAGAAGAAGCCTGTGAGGATTTTCAAAAGGTTCTGGAAGACAGGAAAAGACCGGACAGGAAATTTTATTTCCTGCATGTGGAATTAAAGGATTCCCATAAGCAGGTGGGTAGTGTGGGGTATACGGTAACCGGCGATACGCCTGTGGGGAAAATGGTGGGCGCAGGGTATTTCATATATCCAAAGTTCTGGGGGAAGGGATATACAACGGAAGCGTTTGGCCGGGTTTTGGAGTATGCGTTTTCCGAGGGTAACGTGTACAAAGTGTCAACGGGGTGTCTTGCTGAGAATGCAGGTTCCGAAAGAGTCATGCAGAAATGCGGGATGATCCGGGAAGCAGAGCATATTGACTATGAATGGCATGACGGGAAAATGAAAACAAGACGGGAATATCGGCTGTTAAAAAGGGAGTGGAGCCGGATGAAGTCTGCTAAGGAGGAGGTTCGAGGAGAGATGGTCTGTAAAATCAGGAAATGGAAGATGGAAGATGCAGCAGATCTGGCGGCGGTTATTTCCAGTAAAAAGGTTCAGGATAACCTCAGGGATGGCTTGCCGTATCCCTATACGGAACAGGACGGCAGGGAGTATATTTCCGCGATGTTGTCTGCCGACGAAAACGAAACATTTGCCTTTGCCGTAACGGCAGATGGCCGGGTGGTTGGTAGTATCGGTGTTTTTCGGCAGGGGAATGTGCACAGGCGGACTGCCGAACTGGGATATTATATTGCCGAAAATTATTGGGGAAGGGGAATTATGACGGAAGCCGTGAAGCAGATCTGCAGATATGTATTTGAAAACAGTGATATTATCCGCATTTATGCAGAACCGTTTGCGTATAATGAGGCATCCTGCCGTGTGCTTGAAAAGGCCGGATTTCAATATGAAGGTACCTTGAGAAGCAATGCCGTGAAAAACGGTAAGGTTATCGATATGAAAATGTATTCCTGTTTGAAAGAAATATAAATACCGGCAGCAGCGGCGATTAGGGAAATCCGCATACAAAAAGTGTTGACATAAATCGTACTATATAGTACTATTTGATAGAGGAGCAGGCGGATGATTGAGACAAGAGGCGGATTTTTAATTTCGCAGATCAAGCAGATTCAGGGAAGGATCTTTGGCAGATTACTGACGGAAGCAGGTATTGATGAGTTTAACGGTGCCCAGGGGCATATCCTTTATGTCTTATGGCAGGAAGATAACCTTCCCATCGTGGAGCTTGCCAGAAGAACGGGGCTGGCAAAGACAACCTTAACCGGTATGCTTGACCGGATGGAAGGCCAGGGACATATTACAAGATGCTATGACGCAAAAGACCGCCGGCAAATCCGCATCCGTCTAACGGACAGTGCCCGCAGTCTGGAAGACAAATATAATCAGGTTTCCGACGAAATGAGCCGTCTGTTTTATCAGGGCTTTACGGACGACGAGATTATGAAGCTGGATGCAGGACTGGAGAAAATCCTGAAAAATCTGGAAGAGGAGGAAAGAAAGACATGACACTGAAGGAAATTGACAGGTTGGTAAAGGAATCGGGGTTTGCCAGCATCGGCTTTTTGGACGGGGATGGGAATCCGGGCATCAGAAGGGTGTTCAGCACCTGGCACAAGGGACTGGGGGGACACTTGATTTCAACAAATACTTCATCCCTGCATACCCAGGCAATGTTACGAAATCATAAGGCTTGTCTTTATTTCGACAATTGTCAGACTTTTGAGGGGGTGTGCTTTACCGGAACGGTGACCGTACACTTTGATCACCAATATAAAGCCATGCTATGGAACGAGGGCGATGAGAAGTACTATCCCAAGGGAGTGGATGACGAAGATTACTGTGTGATTGAGTTTCAGGCAGATCACGGGCGCTATTACAGGTATGACGGAATTGGTGATATTTCTGCCAGAGAGCTGGCGGAATATGATGCGGGAGCTGAGTATATAAATTATGCCCGGAAATAAAGGCAGTCTGGAGGAGCGCCAATGCTGAGCAGCAGTTACAGTTATATACCTGTCGCGGATCTGGAAGAAGCAGCCGCCTGGTATGAGAAAAATTTTGGTTTTCATGTGAAACACAGGGATTCCCTGTATTTTGACATCAGAACGGACAACGGCATTAAAATCATGCTGATTCCAGGCGAAGAGAATTTGAATTCCCAAATGCAGTATGCAGCAGGGCCGCAGCCTGCATATGGATTCTGCACGGATCATTTTGATGCCCTCAGAGAAAAGCTGGAGAGGAATGGTGTAAAAACGGGAGAAGTATTTGATTATTTTGGCCGTTCCCTTTCTTTTTTCGATCCCGACGGAAATAAAATAGAAATCTGGGAGGACTATGAGTATTAGCGTGAGGAAGGGCGGCTGAGCATTTACTGTTTTCCGCCTGCTATTTTACTGAGAACGGTTAAGTCTTGAATATAATAGCCCTGCTCGGTTTTCTTTAAATAGCCCTGTTTTACAAAATCGGCAAGAACATAGAGCAGGTGTCGATATGTCACACCCAGAAATTCCGCAGCTTCTGTATGCTTTTCACGATACATTTGATTACAGGAAGTAAGCAGAATAAAATTTGCCAGGCGTACCTCTAAGGGGTAAGCCTGGTTTTTGGTATAATTCAAGGTGTTGCCGATGGCCTTTTGGCTCAGGAACAGACAGAGATAACGCAAAAATCCGGTATCATTCAGTATTTGATCCCTGCACTTGCTGATGTGGATCTGATAGCATGTACAGGGAGTAACGGCGGTTACTCCGTTGGCTGTTTCCTGGGCACCGAGTAATTCCATCTCCCCGATAAAGCAGGGAGCGTCCAGGAAGTTTATGAGAGAGATACGTCCGTTTTCATGAGAGAGAAATAATTTTGCCCGCCCTTCTGACAAATAATAGAGAGAGTCCGGTTTTTCACCCTCACTCAGAATGTTTTCCCTGCTTTCAAATTTCACAATTGATGTATAGGGGGATAGATCGAAACCGAAATAGTCCGACAGCGGAAAACGCTTATAATATTTATCCAGGTGTTCTTTGTTGTTAATCACAATCATAGTTGTATTCCCGTACCGGTTCAGTGACCTGTCTGAACCGGTATCAATTCCCTTCCGTCAGTGTGAGATTTCTCATAACAGATTACCACGGATTATGTTATCATGCAAGAAAAGGAGGGCAAGTGAAAATGGAACAAAAAGAATACTGGGACAGTGTATCGGGGAAAAAGGAATTTACCACACCGTTTCAAGCCGGGGAATTTTCAAAATATGTAAACAGGGATGCCGTAATTCTTTTTGCTGTTTTAACCTGCATACGGACAAATGAAGAGCAAAAGGAGCTGTTGGCGGAAATAAAACGGATATTGAAACCACAGGGCATTTTGTATGTAAATGATTTCCTGCTGAATACGGATGAGCGCAACCTTTTGAGGTATGAAAAATATAAAGAGGCCTATGGCGTATATGGTGTGTTTGAATTGCCGGATGGCGCAGTATGCCGACACCATGAGGAAGCATGGATCAAACAGCTTTTGGAGGATTTTTTAGAGCTGGAATTCAGCCGTATGACATTTACGACCATGAACGGGAATCAATCAAAGGGCTTCTATTTTATCGGGCGGTTAAATCATCCCCAGAGAGGCAGATAAGGAAAGCAAAACGGATGGACTAAGGTTTGCTTTGTATGGAAGGGCAATCATTCCGGATCGGTAATGGCGGGATTCCTGGCCGGGAAAGAGGCTATAAAAGAAATACCGCAAAACCGGTAATGAATCAGGGTGCATGAAAAGAAGGAAGATGGGCAGACTGATTATAAAAAAGAAGGAATGCGGAACATTATGAAGAGATATATCATCACAGGGGCAGGAGGCCATTTGGGGAACACTCTGCTTCGAATATTGAAAAACAAGGACGTGGAGGTCCGTGCATTGCTCCTTCCTCAGGAAAAGCCGGCAGTACAGGCGGATAACATACGGTATTTCCGTGGAGACGTGTGCAGCCCGGATACGTTGGAAGCTTTGTTTGCCGGGAAGCCGGCGGAAGAGACCATAGTGATACACGGGGCCGGAATTATCAGTATTTCCAGGCATGTGACCGCCCCGGTGTATGAGGTCAATGTAAACGGTACCAAAAATATGATTGACATCAGTCTGCGGCATCACGTTGACCGCTTTGTCTATGTGGGTTCGGTTCATGCAATTCCGGAATTGCCGGCCGGCAGGAAGATTGCGGAGGCAGAGGAATTTTCACCGGATCTGGTGGTGGGAGCCTACGCCAAAACGAAGGCGGAGGCTACCCAGGCGGTTTTAGATGCCGTAAAAGACGGACTGCACGCAGTGGTGGTCCAGCCCTCCGGCATAATAGGGCCCTATGATAAGGGGAACAATCATTTGGTGCAAATGGTCCGGGACTATATGAAGGGCAGGATTACGGCCTGTGTGAAAGGCGGATATGACTTTGTGGATGTGCGGGATGTGGCCCGGGGCTGCCTGCTGGCGGCAGAGAAAGGCAGGGCAGGATGCTGCTATATACTCAGCGGCGAGTATTGTACGATACGTGATTTGCTGGGCAGGGTGGGAAAGCCTTATGGGAAAAAGCCCCTGCCGGTGATCCCGCTGTTTCTGGCCAGGCTGGCGGCTCCTGTCAATGAGCTGATTGCAAAATGGCAGGGAAAGCGTCCGCTTTACACGGCTTATTCTTTGTACACACTAACCAGCAACAGTAATTTTTCAAATAAAAGGGCGGCACATGAGCTGGGATACCGCACCAGGCCTCTGGAGAAAACAATCCGGGATACGGCGGGGTATTTGGCGCATGCTGTCGTTTGACGCAGGGACTTTTTTCAGGCAGCGGAACGTTAAAGGGCAACCAAGCCCCTGTTTATGCTGGAGATTAAGAGCAGGGAATACTCCGAAAGGGATGCGTTCCACTTAAGCGCGCATCCCTTTCTTTTTTACCAATACTGTTTTACTGCTTCATTGGATTCACTCTCAGATAAATGAAACTTTTCTGCAATCCGTTTTATAGTCTCGGCCAATGAGACTCCCAAATCCTTACACATTAAAATTGCGCCCTTAATTTCGCTTTCTTCCCGCATTTGTTGAATCGCCAAACACATATTCACTTCTCCTTTCCCTTCGGGATATTTCAACTTGGATCCCGTGACAATATTTATTACATTCGCTGCCTGTCTTTCCATGCTTTGAAATTTTATGTCTTCCTCTACGATCTTATTCAGAGTTTGCTTATCCTTAGAGTACTTAATGTACAGCATCACTTCCCGCAGGTTCGAGTGAAATTCATTAATTTCGTCATCTGACATTTCCTTTGGGGCAATTAAATTCACATGGTAGTCCGGCGCGTGTGAAAGAATTGCATCGTCAGCATCGGAATACATTTCTTTCAGGGAGAGCGGTGCATCCCAGCTGTCTGAACCAAAATATATTACAAGGGTGACCACAGGGATAAGGCGGTCTGTCTTCCGGAAGCCGCTTAAGAACTCACCGTTTGTAGGAGCCTCTTTTTCTTGTGGAGTATCCGTCTCTTTCGTTTTCGATTCCTTTATTTCCTGCCTATGGGCATTGGCCGCCTCGCTGACTTGGTGGGATAGCTGGAGAAAATCGTAAACCCCATTCTTGACCGGAAGGGCATAATGGATTTCTGACTGATTTTCGATCCCCATCACACAGTATGCCGTTTTGCCATCCGTCATGGCATACAGAAGCTTCAGCACATCCCGGTATTTCTGCTCCGGCACACCGGCACCGTCTCCTCCATAAGGAATCACAATCTCCGTAGTGTCCAATTCCGTCAGCCGGGCAGGGTCGATCTTCTGATCCCCATGGTATAAAAACTGGTTAAACGCATCGGCAAAGACTACCGGATTCTCCATATATTCTTTTGTTATAGTATCTATCTTTCCTATGATGAAATCTCTCTTTCCACTGATAACAGTATACTCTGAAAAACAATTTTACTCAATAACCTTTAAAACAAAAAATTCATAAAACTGAAAGGACAGAAATTTTCATAATTGCAATTTGGCAGACAAAGCGGAGAAGCTGCTTTGCCTGTCTATAGTACACTGGTGGTAATTCATTTACAATGTATTTCAAAAAGCAGATTGGAGGTCAGAATATGGAGTATGGCTATGCCAGGATTTCCACCAGGGAACAGAATGGGAGAAGGCAGTTTGCGGCACTGCAGGATTTTGGAATTGAAAATGACAGGATTTACATGGACAAACAGTCCGGAAAGGATTTTGAGCGGATTCAATACAGAAGGCTTCTGCGCACACTAAAAAGCGGAGATACGCTTGTGGTAAAGAGTATTGACCGGCTGGGAAGGAATTACGAGGAGATTCTGGAGCAGTGGAGGATTATTACCAGAGAAAAACAGGCTGCGATCGTTGTATTGGATATGCCTCTTTTGGATACCAGGCAGGACAGGGACCTGACGGGGACGCTGATTGCTGATATTGTTCTCCAGCTTCTGTCCTATGTGGCACAGACTGAGAGAGAGTTTATACGGAAACGCCAGGCGGAAGGGATTGCCGTCGCAAGACAGCAGGGTGTGAAATTTGGCCGTCAGCCTATGGAACGCCCGCCGGAATATGCGGTGCTGAAAAAGCTGTGGGAACAGGGGAAAATTTCTGCCAGAAACGCGGCAGAGCAGCTGGGAATTACGCATCGAACCTTCCTGCGTTGGGCAAAGGAGTGCTCGGGTGGGGATTAAAGTACACTTTGTTATCCATGGCGATATTTGACTGATTTTCTGATATTCAGTATAACATGGGAGGGAATTTTTGGCAATGTGAAAGTGGATAACAAAGTGTACTTTAGTATCCAACTGGTAACGTTTC
>ERZ777011.1268-NODE-1268-length-28265-cov-8.083871_pt1 | contig 28265 bp, 20 predicted proteins | sample MGYA00374964_ERZ777011 | MGnify/ENA primary metagenome ERZ777011 (study PRJEB29310, sample SAMD00008975) | mouse gut metagenome | study: EMG produced TPA metagenomics assembly of the Metagenome analysis of fecal microbiota from mouse which was promoted... | reverse complement strand
AAACCGAGTTCTTCAAACAAATCGCTAATTTTGCACTTGCCAGTTGAACCTGCACCGCCGAATCAAGCCTATTTTTTCCGAAAAATAGACGTAGTTTCGTTTTTTTTCGTTAATTTTGTGGCAAATTAGCACCACTATGAACGATTACTACGAACTGCGAATTGATATAGACAACGCCTCGGAAGACGCCACCGACCTGCTGGCCGGCATGCTCGCCGACGAGGCTTACGAAAGTTTTGTTCCCGACGCTTCGGGCCTGACAGCCTATGTGCCTTCCGCCCTGTTCTCGGCTGAAGCCGTCGAACGTGTTCTGGCCGACTTTCCGCTCGGGCCGGTGGCCGCAGTCAGCCACAAGCTCATCAAAGGCCGCGACTGGAACCAGGAGTGGGAACGCAACTACTTCAAGCCCATTGTAATTGCCGGGCGCTGTGTGGTACACAGTTCGTTTCACTCCGATGTGCCCCGGGCCGAATACGACATCGTCATCGACCCAAAGATGGCCTTCGGCACCGGCCACCACGCCACCACCACCCTGATACTCACTCACCTGCTGCAGATGGACCTCAAAGGCAAAAGTCTTATCGACATGGGTACCGGCACCGGCATCCTGGCCATTCTGGCCGCCATGCGCGGCGCGACGCCTGTGACAGGCATAGAAATCGACAGCTTTGCATATGCTAACGCTGTCGACAACATAGCTCTGAACTCTCAGCAGCATATCAAACTCATCAACAGCGACGCCTCGGCACTGGCCGACGTAGCTCCGGCCGATGTATTCGTGGCCAACATCAACCGCAATGTAATAACCGCCGACATAGCCGCCTACGCCGAGCGACTGCGCCCCGGAGGCATGATGCTGCTCAGCGGATTCTACGAGCACGACATCTCCGTTGTACTCGAGGCTGCCGCGCCCTACGGCCTCACTGAGGCGGCACGCACCGTATCGCCCGAAGGCGACCCCTGGAGTTGCCTGGTACTCACACAAGCCTGACTTCCACCTAAAATGAAAAAACTGCTATTTCTGATACTGATGCTGTGTGCCATACTGCCGGCACGGGCTGCCGAAACACCGGATGCGGCCATGCACACACGGCCCCGGTTTGCATGGGGTGCTGAAACAGGCGGCTCGGTCGACCTCAGCGGCAACGACATGTCGTCGTTCGACTTCAACCTGTCGTTCGGCATCCGCTACCGCTGGCTCAAATTCGCAGGCATCGGAACCGGAGCCGACATCATGGTGTCGAACTCATGCCGCACTTTTCCGGTATATGTACGGATTGCAACTGACTTCCATACCCTTCCACAGCTGCTGTTTCTCGACCTCAAGGGCGGAATAGGCTTCAACTATCTGGAGAACAATCGGCAGTCTACCGGCGCGTATGCCTATAGCGGCCTGGGCATAAACTTTGCCCGCACGGCCAAGTTCAGTTCATACATGAGTATCGGCTACAGCTTTATTCAGCATCGCGACAATACTGATGCCATCGTAACCCACTCCGACCTGCACATGGCCACCATAAAAATCGGCATCAACTTTTAACGTCACAACCACAAAATAAATTAGCGCTCCTGATTCACAATCAGGGGCGCTATCAATTTTTTTATCCGTATGTGTGGCTGATTACGAGCCGAGATAGCTCTTGAGCAGACGGCTGCGCTGACCTTTCAGACGGCGGATGGCTTTCTCTTTAATCTGACGCACACGTTCGCGGGTAAGGTCGAACTTGGCGCCGATTTCCTCCAGAGTCATTTCCTGGCAACCGATGCCGAAGAACATCTTCAGAATCTCGCGTTCGCGCTCGTGCAGCTGGCGCAGGGCACGTTCAACTTCGTTGGAGAGCGACTCCTGGTTGAGAGTGGCGTCGGCCATGGGCGAATCGTCGTTGGTAAGCACGTCGAGCAGACTGTTGTCCTCACCTTCCACAAAAGGCGCGTCCACCGATATGTGGCGACCCGAAACTTTCAGGGTGTCGGCGATTTTGTCTTCAGGCACACCCAGCGATTCGGCAAGTTCCTCGGCCGACGGGCGGCGTTCGTTTTCCTGCTCGAATTTCGACAGAGCCTTGCCGATCTTGTTCAGCGAGCCAACCTGGTTAAGCGGCAGACGCACAATACGCGACTGCTCGGCCAGAGCCTGCAGAATCGACTGGCGAATCCACCATACGGCGTATGAGATAAATTTGAAACCGCGTGTTTCATCAAATTTACGGGCGGCCTTTATCAGACCAAGATTTCCTTCGTTGATAAGGTCGGGAAGCGCAAGACCCTGGTTCTGGTACTGCTTGGCCACCGACACTACGAAGCGCAGATTTGCCCTTGTGAGTTTTTCGAGCGCTTCCTGGTCATCCTGCTTGATACGTTGTGCCAGCTCTACTTCCTCTTCTACCGAAATCAGCTCTTCGCGGCCGATTTCCTGCAGATATTTGTCGAGCGAAGCGCTCTCACGGTTTGTAATTGATTTTGTAATCTTTAGTTGTCTCATATCTCTTATATCCGGATTAAGCGTGCAAAGTTACGATTTTTTTTCGATACACGAAAGTGCGTCCGCAGGTTTAAACGATTTTCAAGACTCTTTTTTTACGTTTTTATTATTTTTAACAGCATTCGGGGAGTGGAGGCATGAATGCCTCCACTCCCGCGGCTTACTTATAGCGGGCCCAGCGAAGGAGTTCGCCGAAGGTGGGTTTCTTGCCGTACATGAATATGCCTACGCGGTAGATTTTGGCGGCAAGCCATATCAGGGCCACCGACGAGGCATATAGCAGCACCAGCGACACCAGTATCTCCCACAGCGGTATGCCGAAAGGTATGCGGGCCATCATCACCATGGGAGAGGTAAAGGGCACAATCGAGCCCCAGAAGGCCGCCCCCGACGACGGGTTGTTGATTACCGACGGCGCCAGCACAAAGCCTATGATTATGGGCAGCACGGCCACCATCTGCAGCTGGCTGGCATCCTGTATGTTGTCGACAGCCGAACCAATGGCCGCATATATTGATGAATAAAACAGATAGCCGCCCACCACAAACAGTATCATATACACGAACAGCATTGCCACATAGCCGGCATCGCCAAGCTGCGACAGCACTCCGGCAAAGTCGGAGTCTATGCCGGACAATGAACCTATTATTGCCGGCATTGCCCATACGGTAAACGACAGCACTATCGCGGCCCAGATTAGTATCTGTGTCAGCGCCACAAGGCCTACGCCGATAATTTTGCCGGCCATAAGTACCGACGGCTTCACCGACGAAACCACTATCTCGAGTACACGGTTGTTCTTTTCCTCTATAATCGAGGTCATTACCATCTGTCCGTACATCAGAATTATCATGTAGAGTATGAATGCCATCGCAAGGCCCATGCCGTAGCTCAGACCCGACGAGGTTTCTTCGTCGGCCTTGTCGATGCGCATGGTGCTGAGTGCCACTTTGGCATGCACACTGTTGAGTATCTGCTCCAGATTGTCGATGTTGTAGCGGCCGAGGCGTATCGACTCTATGCCGGACTCAAGCTGTCCGCTGATAAACTGCTCTACCATCATCGAGGCGGGGCCGTGGGTGTAGAGCCGCACGTCCGACGGATTGTCGACCACGTCGCGCCCTATTTCGAGCACGCCGTAGTATTGTTCGTCGGCCTTGGCGGCGTCGAGGTCTGAATCGACTACTGTAAAGCTCACCTCGCTGCTGTTCTGCAGGCGCGCGGCCAGCAGTCCGCTGTTATCGATTACGGCTATGCGCTGTTTGTCGGGGGTTGATACCATGGCTATCAGAGCCGGCACCACCATCAGGCCCAGCATAAACAGGGGCATAAGTATAGTGGTGATTATAAAGCTTTTTCGCTTTACGCGCTCGAGATATTCGCGCGATACTATAATTGAGAGCGGTGAATTCATTGCTGCTTGGTGTTAGATGCTTCTACGGTTTTGATAAATATGTCGTCCATCGACGGCAGGAGTTCGTTGAACCCGCGCAGTTCTATCGCACTGTTGGCCAGCGAAATCACACGGCGCATATCGTCGGAGGTGTTCAGGCGCAGTTTGGCGCCGAGGTTTCCGTCGCGGTCGGGGGGCAGAGCCTCCACCGAGGCCACCTCCGAGCCGAGGGCAGCCTGCAACGAGGCATAGTCGCCGCGGAAGCGCATCTCCATACTGTTGTCGCTGAAACGGCGACGCAGTTCGGCCACGCTGCCGCTGAGTATGTCGTGACTCTTGTTGATAAGGGTTATGGAGTCGCACAGTTCTTCGACACTCGACATATTGTGGGTGGAGAATATCACCGTGGCGCCTTCGTCGCGCAGTTTCAGAATTTCGCGTTTGAGCACATTGGCGTTTATGGGGTCGAAGCCCGAGAATGGCTCGTCGAATATCAGCAGTTCGGGCTTATGAAGCACCGTGACTATGAACTGCACCTTCTGGGCCATACCTTTCGACAGCTCTTCCACTTTCTTGTCCCACCAGTCGGAAATCTCCAGACGTTCGAACCATTGGCGAAGTGCCTGCTCGGCATCGTGCTTGCTCATCCCCTTGAGGCGGGCGAAAAACAGGGTCTGTTCGCCCACCTTCATTTTCTTGTACAGACCGCGTTCTTCGGGCAGATAGCCTATATTCACCACGTCGGCGGCGGTGAGCTGATTACCGTTGAAGAATACTGTACCGCTGTCGGGGGCGGTGATATGATTGATTATGCGAATCAGAGTTGTCTTGCCGGCGCCGTTAGGGCCAAGCAGTCCGTAGACTTTTCCGCGCGGCACCTCGAGCGATACATCGTCGAGAGCGGTGTGATTGGTAAAAGCCTTAGTAATGTGTTCTGCTTTGATTATAGAATCCATATTATAATATTGTTTACCTTAATATGACGCATAAAAAAGGTAAAAATTACATATCGACCATAGATATTTTTGCGCCCGCTGTCCGTACCTGCCCGTGGGGGATAACGGGGGAAAAGTACAAACAGTACTTCTGAATTTTCTCTGTGAGCCGTTTGCGTTCGCTGCGCGAGGCGGGCTTACTCCAATATGCCTTGGGCACTGATGCGGAACCGGCACGGGAGGCCGTCGACTGGATATAGCTCGTCGATGTCGGGCGATATAGCGTCAATCCACTCGTCGGGCAGAATCTGACCGGCTCGCCATATCCGCTCGTCCGAGCCGCCGTACACGGCCAGCACCACTGTCTGCCCCGACGCTATGGCTGCAGTCAAAGTCGTGTCGGCTTTCAGCTGCGCAATCTCTGCCCGACATTCGTTGCAGTCCGGACTGTAAAAGAGCAGCAACACCTGCCGGCCGCGGTAATCGCTCAGACGGCCATTGCGGCCATCGCGGGCAGTGAATTCAAAATCCGGAGCCTCTGTACCCGGGCGGCACTGCGCGGTCATGCGGCGCATAAACTCAATTGCCTCGCGACGCGGATAGTCGGCAGCCAGCATGGCGTCGGCAAATAGCAGGTACACCTCGTCGTCGGCTACAGGCGAACGGCGGTCGAGCAAGTAGCCTTCGGTGAGCAGCGAAAGTTCGTTGGCCGCGAAGCGGCTCTCAGAGGCCCTGCCCACCATTACCTCGACCGCCCGACGGCGCGCACAGCTGTCGGCCACGGGCATCACCGACATGAAATCGGCGAAATTCCTGCCCATAAACTCGCGGTCGGCCACGGCTGCGGAGTCGCTGAAATCCATATTGTCCCAGAAGTGCTCGAGCAGCCATGCAGCCCTCAGCGGCGCCGTACGCAACTCGGAAGGTATAGATGGCAAAGCCAGTTCGCGCCCGCAAAGGGCAAGCGAACCGGCCAGGCCTATTAATATGAAGATTATTTTTTTCAAATTCATCTCTAACGGTCTACGCAGCGTATAAAGCAAGCATCGGAATTTTGAAAATCATTGCCATTCGAAACTTCCTTTTGGAATATATTGGTAGGCGGCAGATAATTGAAGTCAAAAGTAAAATAATTGATATCCAGAGCGACCGACGGCTCTAATTTGCCAGTATTAGCATTAACGGCTGTACCTATCTGCTTTGCCCAGTAAATAGCGCCGGGACGCATATACAAGTCGTAGAACAGAGGCATCGCCTCTGATGTATTTTGCGATGTACGTCCACATGCGTACCTCAGCGTTCCATCAACTGGTTCGGTTCCAAGTCCACGATATGTGCTATGCTTACGATGCCCGTAGCCCGATGCTCCGATAGGGAAGAAAACATGATAGCCACGGAGTGGATCACCCTCCTTGGCAACGTAAGCAAAGCAACCGCGCATACCATATTTAGCGTCTGCAACTCCATTAACATCACGCTGATATCCGTATGCCTTGTTCAGGTCGCTCTGAACCTCGGTAGCTCCGTCGCCATAGAGTACACCATAACCTTGCTCGGTAGCTTTCTTCAAATTCATGAAGTCATCGACAGTCGCCACAGTGCAAACTTTGCCATTTACAGTCGGGTCGGCAAAATTATTATTGTAGAGAGTCGACGGGGGCTGACTGCATTTTTCACTACCTATTGTAGCCCACGACACGTTCTGCTTGGTTGTTGCCAGGGTAAATGAAGTTCGCTGTTTATCAGCAGAAAAGTCAGCGGGCCCAACATTTACCCAATAATTCTTATGAGTATATTTATTGCAGCTTGCATCGATAGGATAGTCCCAGCGGCAGAAACGGAAAAGCGAGCCTTCATCAACCACCTGATCAACCTCGTGATCTTTGGTGTACATGTTAAATGTATGCCATGCCGGGCTTCCGGAATACAGGCGTACAGGCGCATGCCCCTGACGCACAAAAATCAGATGCACGCAGCTGTAGTTGTGATATTCTACCCGGACTATTGCAAAGCGCGATTTGGTATCTTTCTCTCCCTCACTTATTGTTCCTTGGAATTGAATATTGAAATCGATAGCCGTTCTGGTAGTACCCTCAACCTGGTCCTGGCCGTCGAGTTTTATAAAATTACTGTCACCGGCCACTATGTATGCCCGCCAGGGACCCTGAGATTCCACATTCGTGAATTCTGTGGCATTTTCACGATCGAGCTGCTTCATAACCACATGGAAGGGTGTATTGTTATTATAATTGCGGTATACGCCCTTGGGGTTGTCAATTCGGCGGACCTGATATACTTCCGTGCTTGCGACAGGCAGCTTGGTATCGTCGGACAACGTAATAGATATTGACAGCACAGCTTTGCGGGGATATCCCACATAAGGATTGTTGCCGGTATACGCCGAGGTAGACACAAGCTGCTTGGCTCGGGTGTACAACGGTATCTGCATTTCTATCACATTACCGCTTCCCCGGATTGTATATTTACCAAGTTCCTCTGTACCGTGTTCACCGGGTTCCGGGCTATATAATCTGTGGCCGAGGCTTATCACAAATCCTTCTTCGTCCGTGAGTTCCTTTTCATAGTGTGCCTTATTATCCTCTGTCACGACAGTCTGGCTTGTACGAATCAGCGACAAGAATCCATTATACGGATATTTTTTTCCGTACTCACCATTTTTGTCGGCTGTATGGTTGTAATCCAGACGTGTTGCGTGGTCTTGCCCATCCCACGGAGTGGCAAATTCCGGAGCCCAGTTATTCGAAGAAATATCTATATTGATCGACTTGATTTTCTTGCCGCCGGTGTTGATACGCATCGGCATAATCATGCTGTGGTTGTACAGATATGAGATGTACAGAGGGTTGGGCAGATGAATGCCCGGAGTTTCGTCGTACTCTATATGCCAGTCGGCATCGTTGCCGTTGCCTTTAAAGCTGAGAGTGAGCTTGTAGTGGTGGTTGCGCTCGCAGTCGTAGTTGTTTTTCACGTCCTTGCCAAGCATGAAACGGAACTTGATGGGTCCGGAGCTTACATAGTCGTTGTTGCGCGACTCGTAATATCCGGTAACCTCCACGTATGTGCCATTGGGCTTGCTGTCTTTGGCGGCATCGTGGAGCCACTTTATCGAACCGTTCTGATCGAGTACAGGATTGCCGTCGGCATCTGTTTCAAAATCGCCTGCATCGGGATGGTCAACATTGCCGTCGAAATCCGAGTCCTGATACTTCATTGCTCCGGATCCCTGCATGTTTTCGAAGAAAGGCAGGCAGAAAGCGGTTTCGTCGTGGAAATTCACTTCTTTGCCGTTGCGCTTGTACGATGTGAGCTTGCTGTCGCGCACCACCGACGGCCAGTTCTCGTAGTTGTCGTCATCGGCCGAGCCGGCTCCGTATACTATACGGTAGTCCGACTGAGTAATGCCGAAACCGCCATTGATTGTGCTGCCGGCCTCTGGAGTGCCTGCAGCGCTGTAAAGGCCAAGATAGCAGCCGTCGGCCACATCGTACACCCTGGCGTCTTTTATGTATACGGTAACATTCTCGCGCAGGTTGCTGCCGTCGAAGTCTATAGTCAGTTTCGAGGCGGCACGCCGTATCCACGAATGAAGCGAGATGGTTTCGGGGCGCACCTGCACCACACTCTCGCCCTCAAGGTTCATGCCGCGTGTATCGGCACGCTCGTTGGTGAAATATCCGAACATGGGGCATTTAAGCGCCACGGTACTGTTCCACTGCAATTTAATGGAGCGCAGTTTGTCGATGGTTTCTATGCCTGCGGACTGCGGCGAAAGGCCGTCGACATTTGCCACGGCAAAAATTTTGTAATTGCCGTAAGGCAGGGTCATGTCGGACTTCACGCAGTATGTCTGCTCCTGTACCCCGGCTCCGTTGGTGGCGTTGTCGGGCAGACGATCTTCAAGCTCTGGCTTGTACTTGCCGAGATCTACCGCCACCGAAAGGTCGCGCATCAGTTCATTATCGGTGTTGTACACCAGAAGCACCAGCGAGTGTATCGGATTCATGGAGTTTCCGTCCGGAGCGGTGGTATAGTCGTTGCCGGCACCGTCCTCGCCATCGAACACCATGCCGTCGCTGCGGCTGCCGGCATTAAGATTTGCCACTTCCATAGGAGTGAAACGCATCTCTACAGCCACGCGGCCGTAGCCCTCGGGTATGTCGCCGGGCACATCGAGCGGATCGAGTTCGCACGATGCAAGCCCGAACAGCAATGCCGCTATTAATAATATGTTATGAATATATCTGAACATAGTAAATCAGTTTTTTGGGGGAAATGCCTCACACTCTACAAGATTTATCTTTTGGTCTTCGCCCATATCATTGCGGTAGTACTTGTCGTTGACCCAGTCATAGAAGAAGCGGTCAACACCTTTGCAATCCATCTTTATTACAAGCAGATTGGCAATTCCCAGGTCTTCTCCGTCGTACAACTGATAACCGTGATTGATTACAGGTGAATGCAGCAGCAGGTTCTCGTCTTTGCAAGCATTGTCGTCGACATCCCACAGATACATCACCTTGCCGTACTGGTCAGTGCGTAGTATAAAATATGTATGCACCTCTTTTTTTACCGGGTCCACGTCGGTAAATTCCACAAAAAATCTGCGCAGCTGCATGGGCGATGTCAGCTCGGTGCTGCACTCTTTGTCGGTGTAGTACTTCTGATTCACACGGTCGAACACATACATCAGCTCGCTGTTCTTGGGCCAGTAGATATAAAAGAGCGATTTGTCGTCGTTAAACTCCACACGAGTGGCAATCGGCTCTTTGTCCTTGTTGTAGTACTGATAGTCCTTGTCGGCATAATAATAGCGCTGGTCGAACTTGTCGATGATAATCCATCCGGTTTCCTCGTCGCGTGTCAGGCCGTATTCGGGCTGCAGTACAACCTCGCCATAGGGAATCACGTCGACTTCCACTTTCAGGTCGGCTTCTCCTTCGAGGCGGTTGAGAGTATAGTCGTAGACGTTGTTGCGCAGTATGTCGAAGTGATCGCCGGTCTTGGCTCCTACAGCATAGGCCGGAGGTGTGTTGTAATACTTGAAGTCGACATAGAACGAGCCGGGTGAGTTTTTGAACCTGACTTCGATACGGCTACGGACTGCCTCGGCAAGAGGCTTCTGCGCATTGCCGCCTTCGATATTTACAAATTCGGGCACATAGAGTATCCAGTCGCCATTGGCTTCGTCGCGGTAGAAATCTACCGACTGCTGTCGGGTAGTGCCCGCAGGAACCGATGGAGTTTTATAATAGTCGAGATGATAGGCGTTGCCCATATAGTCGTCCTGCTGCTTTACTCTCCTGGGGCCCTGGTACAGCGCGGTATTTGCTCCGATGAGCTTTACCGATTCAAGGTCGAAGCTTTCTTCGCCGGCACGCACGCGAATTTTTGCGAAAGCGCGCAGCATGTGCAGTGTGCCCAGCTCGGTACACCAGCCGCCGGAGTAGCTCAGGCCGGTGAGCAGATTTGTAACACCGTACATGGGTATCAGCCGGCTGCCTGCCACATCGGGGCCAAGGGCTATATGGTCATCGCCGCTGTTGTCGGCGCTATTGGCGCTAAAGCGGAATGCGCGCTGCGATGCGTCGGCCACATCGGTTATACGGCTCTGGCCTTGGGTCAGCTCGGGATAGTTGCCTCGCCAGTTGGCCAGCACCATAAGTTTGAGCTGGTCGGCTCCGTCGATAATCTCCGGGGGGAGAGTGCCGTCGACACGGTATGTCTTGTTAGAGCCGTCGGTCGACACTAGCTTTATCATTGTATGATTGAGCGAACCCAGATAAAGGTCGTTGCGGTCGAACAGCAGTACCTTGAAATCGCCGCGTTCGATGTCGATAAGGTTTTCTATGGCCGAGCCTGGCTCATATTCGCCGGGCGACGGAGCTCGACTTACGGTCTGGTTGCCGGTAGTGATGTAGAAACCGGCACTGTATCCACCGTCCGACTGTCCGCCGCCGGGTACATCGCCATTGTCGCATGCTGCCAACAGCAGCACGAACATTAGCGAAGCCAGCAGCGCCGCAGGCTGCATGGTCCGGTATAATATATTGTGTGTCTTCTGCATAATTACATATCTACGTTCTGAAGAATTACACGCCAGCTGTTGATGTATATGTACGAATCCATCCAGCGTCCCTGATCGTCGAGGAAGAATACCATAGAGTAGTCGTCCTGATAGTCGAGATACTCCTGGTCGGTAAGGGGAGTGCCGTCGGGGCGCTTGTAGTGGCTGCGCACCAGCAGGGCATAGTCAATCAGCGGCACCGATACTATTTGTTCGCCCTCCTTGTTATAGATGTTCACCTTGAGGTCGCCTCCCTTGGTCAGACGTGAAGTGCTGATGTGAGCCACCGCAGCGGCTACCTGGGTTACATAGCGCGAGCCGTCTTTTCCGGTTTCAGGGGTTGTGTAGTCCGGAACGTCGACACCGGCCAGACCGGAGTAGCTCGAGTGGGCGAAATATGTGAGCGGTTCGTCAGGCAGCAGAGTGTTGTCGTAGTCCATCTTGCCGTTGTCGCCGCTGATGGTAAATGTAAAGTCCTCGTGGTTGAGCGAGTTGCCCGAGAGGTGCTGCAGCACTATGTGCAGGTCGTTGGTGTCCTTTATCAGACGCACTGTCTTGATGTGTACGCCCTGCTCGTTCTCAAACTCCACATCGGCCGACATGCCGTGGAACAGACGTTTGAGTTCGTTGCGCACATGCGAGCCGCCGGTGAGCATGCCGCTTGCCGGCTGACGGTCGTCGAGGCGGCACTGCAGGTTCTTGCCTACTGTGGCGTCGCTGACCTTGAACGAAGTCTGATGTCCCTCGCCGCACCAGGCCAGCAATGTGTAGTTGCCCGGCTCCACGTCGACGTCCATCATATAGCCTTCCTGTGCAAGCGCCTCGCCCGACTCGGTTTTCTGCCACACCACACGGTCGGTTTCGGGGTCGAGCAGATAAAGGGTCACGGCCGAAACCTCGGCTGGGAAGGCATCGGTAAATTTCAGGTTGGTATCATAGACGAACTTTACCTTGTAGTACGGATCGCAATCTCCTTGCTCGTCATATATCATGCCGTTGCACGATGAAAGACCGGCAATCATTGCCATAGCCGCACAGAATTTAGCGATTATTCCACATTTGATTAGTTCCATTGTATAGTGACGTTTGCTTGATTTACGTTGATTAAATATATGTTGTGACCGGACATGTGCCGGCTCTTTGTTGTCGAAACAGGAGGAAACCCCAGTCTGAGGGGCTTTCGGTGTAGGGTTGTCGAGGAGAAGGTGTATGAAATGCGAGAGAGAGTGAAAGGAAAGTGAAGAGCCGGGCCCCGGACCCGGGGTCCGGCTCTATCGTTGTTATCGATTAAGAGGATTAAAGTGTGTGCGTATTTCAGAAATTACAGTTCAACGTTCTGACTGATGATTCGCCAGTTGAGGATGTTGATTTTGGCGCCTACGTAGTACAGAGGATCTTCGGGGGTGTCAGGCTTGATAATGATGGTAGCGTCATCGGGATCGTAAGCACCGTGGCCAAGCTTGCTGAACTTGTTAACCGAGATTTTGTACCAGTGGTTACGAACTACACCGTAGTAGCCTTCCTTGTCCTTGTTGGCAGCAGTTGCGTTGTGCTCAACAGGAATGAAGTAGAGGTTGGTACCCTGGTTGTGCCAGATGAGGGGGGTATCACCCTGGAAAGCGGTCAGGCGAGCGGCCAGGTCGTTGTCAGCACCTTCGAGTTTCACGAATGTTACCTTACCCTCGTTTTCGGTTTTCTTGTAGAGAGCCTTTGTAGCGTCGGCAAGTACAATGTCAACCTTTTCGTATCCTTCTTTGCCTACGAATGCGATGTCTTTAACATCAACCTGAGTGTAATCGGTTACAGTTGCATCGCCTTCGGTCTTGCTATCGGCAAGGTAGTAGTAGTTCAGTCCCTTGGTGCTGTTCTTTAAGCTGTTCAGAAGGTATGCCTTGAAGGTATCTTCGAGATAAGGTACACCACGGTATTCAACTATGTTCTGAACATCGCCGTTGGCGTTGTAAAGCTTGGTGCGGAGAACCACGTGAGTAACCTTGGAGTTAACAACCAGCTTCTGGCCGGCATTGTTCTGCTGATAGATGTTCTCGGGAGCGTTGGTGTTCTCGTAGCAGTACTCGGCATAGTCAAGCGAAGCGGGAGTAGTCAGCGCAGGAATGTTGGTGTAGCTGAGATAGCTATCGAGGTTTGCACCGCCTTCATAAGCTCTGGAATATGCCCAGAAGCTGCGGTAGCGGTCAACGCTCTGCCAGGAGGTGAAAGGATTGGTGGTGGCCCAGTCGGCTTTCAGCTGCTTGCCTACATAAGAGTCGATAGCGGTAGAGTTCAGACCCCAGCCGACAACTTCGAGGTAAACCTTAGTATTTGCTAAACCGTCGCCGGAGGTGCCGTTGCTGTTGTCGCCGCCTGCGATAGTCTGCTCAATTACATAATATTCCTTGCCGTGGATAGTTTCAACAGGAGCATTAACAGTCAGCTGTACCTTGGCAGCCAGACGCTCTACATACACGTCGACAGGGCTGTTGTTCTGAGCTTCGTCGGCGGTGAGCTTGAAGTTGCTTTCGTTAAGCTTGGTTACGTTGTAGTACTTGTTGTCGTGGTTAGCGTTTTCTCCGAAATAAGCCGAAGTAGACATCACAAAGTTCTGAACGTTCTTTCCGTTCTCCTTCTTGAAGTTATCAGCATAAACCGACAGTTTCTGAGTGGTAGCAGCGAGAGTGGACTCGGCTGTGAAATCCTCCATGTTCAGCACTGTGAGCATATAGGTGGGATATTTGTTGCCCTTGAGTCCTTCGAGAACGAGGATATTCTTGGTCGACATATACTCGATATTGTCGTTGACAGGGTCGTCCTCGCCAAAAGAGGGAGCGTAGTTAGGTTCTACACTTGTTACCCAGTTGCCTTCTTCATCAAAGAAGAAGAAGCTTGCGCAGTCTACTTTGTGCTCGAATTCAGCACCATCTTCATACAGGGGTTTTTCATAATCTGTGCTGCGGCCCATACCCATATCGCCTGTAGAGTTGATTGTAACAGCGAGATAGGCTTTCTGACCATTGCCGGCACCGTCTTCTGCACCGCCATCGACAAAGGGCTCTTCGCTGGAGCAAGCACTCATCAGAGCTACTGAAGCAAATGCAGCAAAAAATTTAGTTGTCTTGTTCATAAAAGTTTATTAATAAATGATTGGATTGTTATTCTTTATTTTAATCTCTCTTATTATATTATTTAGTTGGTTTAATCAGATACTGAACTGTCTGTCGTCCGACAAAGGCGTCGATTGTATCGCGCTGGCCCGCAGCTTTTTCCATACCGTCGGCGGCGGCGCGGTCAAAGAGGTTGCGTGCGCGCTGCAGGTCGCCGGCCATGGCTGCGAGTGTGGCCCGGCTATAGGTGGCCTCGGGGCTGTTGCCCGCGTTGTCGAGCATGTTCTGGGCCTCGTTGAGCTTGCCGTGCTTCATATATATGTTGGCGGCGTTGATGGCAGCCTGACGGTCGGTGGGATGCACTTCGGCCGCTTTAAGGAACACTGCCTCATACTCGGCGCTGCCCGGCGTAAGGGTCGATGCTATGCGCTGGAAGTCGACCGGACGCAGATTGGCCGGATTGGCGGCGTACACCTGCTTGAGTTCTTCGATATCCACATAGGTGCGGATTTTGTATTTAACCGTGTAATCACTATGACGCAGAGCCGGATAGATGCTGTCGAGCAGGAATTTGTATTCCTTGGGATAGCGGCGCTGAATCTCGGAGTTCTTGGGGTCGGGCTCGAGGTCTGAGTCAACAATCGACAGTATTTCGTCGCGGTGCGGAATGTCGAGGTCAAGCAGTCGGCGGCGCAGGCCTTCCCAGTCTTCAGGCTCGTAGTCGGTCGACATTATAGCCGGGTCGAAGTGGTAATAGTCGCGCACATACACCTTCAGAGCCTCGGTACGGCCTACCGCCAGGCGCACGTTGTTGCTGTACGAGCCTTCGGGCGAGGCGTAACCCTTGATGGTGATGCCGGTGATAATGGCGTCGGGGTCGTTCTTCACAAAGTCGATACTGCTGATAATCTTGGCCAGTTCGGCACGGTTGCCGCGGTAGTGCTCGCGAATCTCGGTACGGTTGACAATAAAGTCGATGAATGCGCTGCCCTCGGCGCTGCGTTCGATTGATTCGTCGCCTGTCAGGGCCACATATTCAAACTGCGGGTCGTACACAGGCTCGGTATAGTCCAGGCGAGCCAGCGGAGTTTCGGGAGCCGGCTGCATGGGGTCGCAGCAGTAGCTCAGACTCTGACGCATGTCGATGGTGCAGTTCTGCATCCACGGCATAAAGTCGATGTCGGTGCGATATTCGATGATGCCTTTATCGGCAGCCGACCACACACGTGTGCCCTGAGGCAAATCGTTGTTGCGCAGGTGGTGGTAGTAGCGGTTGCGCCCTGCTATGTACACCGGCGACAGCTCGAGCGAGTCGGCGCTGCATTCGGCACGGAGCACAGGGGTGAATATCACTTCGCGGTCGCGGCCCGGGTTCACATCGGCAGGATTGATGTCAAGACTAATCTTCATACGCTTGCCATCGTCGTAACGGGCGATTTCGATATCGCTTAGCTTGAGAGTCGCGGCATCCTTGGCCACGATTGCCGGAGCCACTGCAGCAATGGCGACGGAAACGAATATGGTTTTAAGCGCTTTCATATCAAAATTCGTATATCAGGTTGATGGCCGCCTTGGTGGGACCTACATAATTGTGACTGTAGCCGGTCTGCACTTTCTGTCCGCAGTCGCGACACTCAAACACATCGCTGCGTGTGTACACCCAGCCCAGACCTATTTCGGCCTCGATGTTCCAGTGGCGGTTGATAATCCACGAATAGCCGTATGCGATACCTGCGCCGCCCATCCAGCCTTGGTAACGGTAATCTTTGAGTTTATTGAAATCCGTACCCAGAAATTTAAACGGCAGATTCAGGTGTCCCCAGTTGTACTGGCCTCCGAGCAGATGCGCACCAAAGAAGTGGCCCGACCACGCCTGACAGAGCCAGTAGCGGGCTTCGGGCTGAACCAGCCAGTGCTTCCAGCGGCGGTTGTCGATGGTCCAGGCGTTCAGGTTGGCACTGAGGTCGAAGGTCCATTTGGGAGCCATCCGAAACTCAATTCCGCCATTGAGCGTCAGTCCGGCATCGTAAAGCAGATTGGTCTTCAATGCTGCTTTCTGACCGAATACAGCAGTTGAGCACAATATGGCCAACACTGCAGTCAACAGTCTTATCTTCATCAGTTATAGTATTTATTTAATTGAATACATACAATAAGCGCCTAAAATGACGGTATATCACAATATTCTTCGATTGATTTATAGTTGGTTTTCGATTGGTTTATCACCGCAGGCGACAACTGTGGGCTTTACGGATATATCAGGTTTCGATGCGGAATAAAGGAAATGACAGAGCGCACCCATGGAAAACCTTCGCAGACAACAATCCGCAAAGTATTCAAACACAGACACTTACCCTCACCATGGGGGGGGGGGGGGGGGGGGTTTTATTGGGTTTTTCTGCGCGGACTGCTTGCTCCGTACAGAAAAAGCATTAGTATCCGGGATGTGAAATTTCATAATTACAATTCAGATAAATCAAGGGATGAAACCAAAAAACAATATGCTACTATCTTTATTTGGATATCCAGGTCTACTTTTATCTTTGTTTAGACACCACAAATTTAGTAATTCTTGACGAACCGACCAAAAAATCTTAAAAACAAAATCACTATTTAACATTCTTTAAATATACTTAATGAGCTTTTTTATAACAATATAAAAAGAGAATGCCACCATCATAGGCAGCATCCTCTTTCCACGTTTCAACTATTTATTTATGAGAGCCTCATTATCCAGTATCACTACTCGATAGTAAGGACGAGGGATGCTGTGATACATTACTTTCATAATCTATTACTATAACACTACCCCGGCCCGTTTCTATCTTGAAATTGATATAAAAGTGGCTCTGCGTGGTTTAAAATATCTAAATTTCAGTTATATAAATACGCATGGCCCTCAACTCCACGCAGCCACGATCGGCAAGCCGCCGCAACAGTTCCACCGCCTCGTCGCTGCGGCTGCGGTAGCGTTCGGCAAATGCCGTCAGACTCACGCCCTGCCCACAGGCAGCTACCACCGCACGTACATCGGCCAACACGGCTTCTTCGTTGAGTGGTTCAGGGCTGTGCCGGCGCCTGTATTCGTCACGGCAATAGTCGCAACGGCCGCACTCGGCCGCATCGCTCTCGCCGAAGTAGCGCAACATGTCGCGCACACGGCAACCGCCGTCGCCGAATGCGAATGCCTTGATACTCTCCATGCGCGCCCGGGCCCGCTCAAGCCGGTGCTCATACACTGCCAGCGGCAACGATATGTAGCGGGGCAGCTGCCGGCGCTGAGTGTAGCATATATAAGGTTCGAGGCGCCGCGGCACATAGTGCAGCACATGCATGCGGCTGAGTGTGAGCAGCGACTCGTACACCCGCTCGGTGCCAAGACCGCAGTCGCGCGCCATGCGCTCCTCGCTAATGTTCACATAGTCGGCAAAGAGGCCGGGATAACTGCGCAACAGGCACTGAAACACTGCGTCGGTGTCGCTGTCGAGCTCGAGCGAGTAAAATTCGCGCTTGTCGGCGAGTATCATCACACGCGCCATGGATGCGTTGTCGTCGACATACTCCAGATAGCCGGCAAGAGTAAGTATGCCCAGGGCGCTGTGTACACGCGCCGGCTGAAAATGGTTTAGGGCACAGAATTTTTCGATATTGAAGTCGTAAACCTGCTGAAAACCGCCATCGACGGCCACTCCGAGCCACACGCCTATACGGTCATAGATTTTCACTATGTCTTCTTTTGGCGGAAAGGCATCGGCCAGACGGCGCCCCAGCAGGGCCTTGTCGGCCCCCGATACCAGCAATACCGCGTATGAGTCCTTACCGTCGCGGCCTGCGCGGCCTGCTTCCTGATAGTATTCCTCAAGCGATGACGGCAAATCGTAATGAATCACAGTGCGGACATCGGGCTTGTCTATACCCATGCCAAAGGCGTTGGTGGCCACAATCACACGCGTAGCACCGCTTTTCCAGTCGTTCTGACGCGCGTTCTTGTCTTCGGGCAGCAGACCTGCATGGTAATAGTCGGCGCTGATGCCGGCGGCCTGAAGCACTCCGGCCAGTTCGCGCGTGCGCTTGCGCGAGCGTACATATACTATTGCGCTGCCCTGCGTGTTGTTGAGAATCTTCAGCATGGTTTCCTCCTTGTGCTCGCCCCGGCGCACCAGATAGCTGATGTTGTTGCGGCTGAAACTGAGCGAAAACAAGGCCGGCGAGCGCATTTGGAGTTTTTCGCTGATGTCGCGCACCACCTCGGGGGTGGCCGAAGCTGTCAGAGCCAGCATCACGGCATCGGGGAATTCCTTGCGCAGGTCGGCTATTTTAAGATAGTTAGGCCGGAAATCATAGCCCCACTGCGATATACAGTGGGCCTCGTCGACAACTATCATCGACAGTTGCCACTGGCGCAGCTCGCCTATGAAACTGCTGCGCTGCAGGCGCTCGGGCGACACATACACCAGATTTGTCTTGCCCAGACGGGCGCGGTCGAAGGCAAGCTGCTGCTCGGGGCGACTGAGTCCGGAGTGGATACATACAGCCATAATGCCCCGCCGCCGAAGATTGTCGACCTGGTCTTTCATCAGCGATATAAGCGGAGTCACCACCAGTGTCACACCCGGCATAAGCAAGGCAGGCACCTGAAAGGTGATACTTTTACCGCCGCCGGTAGGAAGCAGACCAATAGTGTCGCGGCCCGACATCACCGACTCTATAATCTCGAGCTGTCGGGGTCTGAACGAAGTGTAGCCCCAGTAGCGGCCGAGTATGTCCGCGGGCGAACTCACTTGCGGGTGTGAATCTGCTTTACCTGCAGCTGCAGCGACGATACTGCGTTGCGGTGACGGTTCTCCTCTATGGTAAAGCAGATGTCGAATGGCTTGCCGGAGTGGATGTACTCGAAGTGTTGGGCCATGTTGAAGGCTATGGCGCTTATGACCTTGCCCGAGGTGTCGTCGACAAGGTCGAGCTTTATATGCTCCAGCTGCTTGCCCACGAGCTTGCTGCTGCCGAAGTCACGCACATTGCGGGCGCAGAACACCGGCTTCTGGTTGCCGGGACCAAATGGATTGAACAGCCGCAGAGTAGACACAAATTCGGGTGTAATCTGCGAGAAAGTAAGCAAAGCGTCGATGTCGATCTGCGGTGTCAGCTGCTCCGGAGTGATATTATTGGCTACATACTCCTCGAAGCGACGTGTAAACTCGGGTATGTTCTCCTCCTTGAGCGACAGTCCTACGGCATAGGCGTGGCCGCCGAAATTCTCAAGCAGGTCGCGGGCCGAGTCCACGGCCTTATAGATGTCGAATCCCTGCACCGAACGCGACGAACCGGTGGCCAGACCGTTGGTAAGAGTCAGCACCACCGAGGGTTTGTAGTAAAGTTCGGTAAGGCGCGAGGCCACAATTCCGATGATGCCCTTGTGCCAGTCTTTGTTATAAATCACAATTGACTTTTTGGGCGAGTGCATTTCGCCGCGTGCCTCAAGAATGGCGTTTGCCTCGTCGGTAATCCGCTTGTCCAATTCCTTACGGTCCTTATTGTACTGGTCGATGGCAAGCGACCGGGAGTTGGCATCCTTGCTGTCGCGCGCCACAAGCAGTTCAACAGCCTCACGACCGCTCTGCATGCGGCCCGAAGCATTGATACGAGGCCCGATTTTGAATATCACATCGCTTATACTCAGCTCTTTTCCACCCATGCCGCAGGTACGGATTATAGCCCGCAGACCCATGTTCGGGTTTGTATTGAGGCGTTTGAGCCCCACATATGCCATCACGCGGTTTTCATCGACCATAGGCACTATGTCGGCAGCTATGCTCACGGCCACAAGGTCGAGCATGCCTTCGAGTTCGGCGGTGCCGATACCGTTGCTAATCGAGAATGCCTGCATAAACTTATAACCTACTCCACAACCCGACAGATGCGGGCACGGATAGGTACTGCCTTCGAGCTTCGGGTTCAGTATAGCTACGGCCGGAGGCAATTCGTCGTCGGGCACATGATGGTCGCAGATAATAAAGTCGATGCCTCGCGACTTTGCGTATTTGATTTCGTCGATAGCCTTTATGCCGCAGTCGAGTATGATAATAAGCTTCACACCGGACTCGGCCGCGGCGTCGATACTTTTCTGCGATATGCCATAGCCCTCGTCGTAACGCGTGGGTATATAGTAATCGATTTCAGAATAGAAATTCTGAAGGTAGCGGTACACCAGAGCCACCGCAGTAGTGCCGTCGACATCATAGTCGCCGTACACCATTATTTTTTCTTTAGCCCCCATTGCCTTGTTCAGGCGGTCTACAGCCTTGTCCATGTCGGGCATCAGAAACGGGTCGTGCAAATCACGCAGCGACGGATGAAAAAATTTCTCCGCCTCCGCAATCGAGGTAATGCCGCGCTGGACAAGCAGTTCGCTAATGGGCTCACAGCTTGAAAAGCGTCGTGCCAGCTCGTTTTCGAGTTTCTGTTCTTCTGTAGTAAGGGGTAAATAATTCCATTTACCTGTCATTTATGTTGTTCTTTTTTTAGCTGGATAGCACACTCCTGACAGTTGTGGAGTTAAGAGGAGTTAAAAACGCTGTTTATGGCGATAGACTGTCGGGCGTGTAAAAGCGGCAAGTACCTTCGCCTGCTTCAATATGCAAAAATAGCCAAAATAATCCAATTATCTTGGCTATTTAAACTTATTTAATACTTAATTTCTACTGTCTGCTCAGATGCACATCCATCTGCGGGAAGGGGAAGCTGATTCCAGCCTTCGGCAGCTCGTTGTATATCTGTTCGTTGACCTGGTAATATACATCCCAGTAAAATTCGGTGCGTGTCCATGCACGGACTTTCAGCACCACGGCGCTGTCGGCAAGCTGATCGACCACCACTACCGGTCGGCGCTCCACACGTGGCACGCGGCGCCGCAGGCGTATCACGCGGTCGCTCTCTTTCTGCTCGGCTTTCTTCTTCCGGCTCATGAACATGCGGCGGTACCACGGCAATTCCGGCACCGGAATACTCTCGGCATTCTGTTGGCGCGGACGGCGCTCGTCGGCCATATTATCGCCCTCTCCCATAGCGGCTCGCCGGCGTCGCTCCTGCTCTCCGGCCCGTTGCAGCCGGTCTTCCTCGATATAGCGCTTGACCACACGCGGGTCGGCCTCAAGCAGTTCGAGAATGCGCTTGCGGGCATCCTCGACATTGTCGCCGTAACTGATTCCCACCGACCAGTCGACACGCCTGTAATCCTCGCGCGACCAGTTGTTGACCGAACCCGTCGACAGTCCGCCGTTGGGTATTATTATGGCCTTGTTGTCGTAGGTGGTGATGATGGTGTGGAATATCTGTATTTCCTTGACCGTGCCTGCAAAGCCCTGGGCTTCGATATAGTCGCCCACCTTATAGGGCTTCAGCAGCAGTATCAGCACTCCGCCTGCAAAGTTCTGCAAGGTGCCGCTCAGAGCCATACCGATGGCCACACCGGCCGAGGCAAACAGCGCTATGAACGATGATGTTTCTATGCCCAGAATACCTATGACAGTAACGATGAGGATAAAGAACAGCAGCATCTTGACCATACTCAGCACAAAGGTGGTGAGCGAGCGGTCGACATTTCGGCGGTGAAGTATCACGCTCAGCAGGTTGTAGAGCTTTTTGATTACGAATTTGCCGGCATAGAAAACCACTATGGCTATGGCCAGATTTATTGCAAAGGTAGTCACCGAGCTGATAAATTTGTCGAGAAGGTCGTCGAGCGGCATCGACTTGAGCATCGCCACTTCCTGTTTGACGCTTGGTATGCTGTCGGGAATCTGCGCCGGGGCTACCGGTATCTGTAATGGTTTCATTTGTCTGTTTTATGTCTGTGTAGGTCAGTCGGTGAGCAGCTCCGATGCCACATCGCTGAACCACGATGTGGTGTCGTAGCCTTTGATACGGCTTTGAGCCTCGTTTTCAAAAATATATGTTGTGAGTCCGCAATGCGATTCTATAGCCAGCCGGTTCCATAGGAAAGGCGTAGCGGCCTCATATAACACAGCTTCGTCCATGAACCGGCGGAACTCGGCCAACAGGGCATCATCAGAACCAAGTGCCTCTACATAGTGGCCAAGGTCGAAGTGATAACAACGGCTTTCGGTCATATAGCGCTGAGGCTCGTAACCTGCAGGCCATGGATCGGAGGCACCGCTGTAGATGTCGCGCACTACAGCGGCCAGACCGTCAAGAGCGGCGGTATTGATTACAGACATGGTACAGGTGCGGTTGACGCCGAATTCTCCATCGTAAAGTTCAAAGGTATTGCGGGCAGCAGTCAGAAGGTCGGCCTCAGGTGCGAAAAAGCAGCGTATGTTGCGATTGTACGGCATGCCGTTCGACGGCAGTTCCGACGGACTGCCCACAATCAACGGCGTGGCGCGACGCAGTTCGTAGGCAACCTCCACCGAACCCATATAGCAGCAATCGAAGTACACAAAGCCGAAGTTCTGCCCCTGAAGCGTGCGGGCAAGGGTGGTCAAATTCATTTTCTGCCCCTTGTCGAAACCGAAAGCCAGCGGAGCTACCATTTCGCCGGCATTGTCGAGCTCATCGTCAATACCATCCTGCAGCCAGCCGCTGGCATGACTCCAGAGTACCAGGCCATATTCGTCGGCCGGAGCCACTCTGCGCATATCGTCGAACACAGCTCGCATGCGCACACTGCTCACCGATGAAGTTTCGCTGTCGTACATAGCCAGGGTATCGATGCCGGAGGCCGTGACTTCTTTCAGCACCGGGTCGCCGGACGGTGGCACATGATACACCAGCAGACGGCCGTCGGTAATGTCACCCGCCTTGGCTGCCTGCTGCATCTCGGCAAGGTCGGACTCGTCGAAACGGCCCGTACCCAAATTGTTCGACGCCACCATATAAACCAGCACGGTGCGGTTTACCGGCAGCACAGGTGCGGAGGCCGGCTCCTCATGGCACGCCGCCAACAGCATCACCACCGAGCATATAATCAGTTGATATCTAAAGAGCTTAAATAATTTCACAATACAAAGTTAGCAATTATGCCACATTTTTCCAATCATTTTAACTAATTTTGTAGCCTCATTCATTTCAAACACTTATGACACCACAGCAAATCAATATATCCGACTATAATTACCCCCTGCCTCAGGAACGCATAGCCCTGCACCCGCTGCCCGACCGGGCGGCCTGCCGCCTGCTGCACCGCAAAACCGACGGCGACATCAGCGACCTTGTATTCCGCCAGCTGCCGGAGGTGCTGCCGCCCGATGCCGTGCTGGTGTACAACAACACCCGTGTAATCAATGCCCGACTGCATTTCCGAAAAGCTTCCGGCGCGGCTATAGAGATATTCTGCCTCGAACCCTACAGCCCTGCCGACTACGAGCGCTGTTTCGCTGCCACTTCGGCCTGCAGCTGGCTGTGCTTTGTAGGCAACAGCAAACGATGGCGCGAAGGCATACTCGAACTCCCCTGCCCTACCCTGGGCACCACGCTCAAAGCCGAGCGACGCATGAAAGTCGACAACGCTTCGGTGATTGACTTCAGCTGGGACAACCCGCAGGTAACATTCTCGCAGCTTATCGACGCGCTGGGCGAGATACCGGTACCTCCGTACCTCAACCGTGCCTCGGAGGAAAGCGACACCCACGACTATCAGACTGTCTACAGCCGCATCGAAGGCTCCGTGGCCGCTCCCACCGCCGGACTGCACTTCACACCCGAAATCCTATCGCAAATTTCAGAGCGCGGCATACCGCGCCTCGAAGTAACCCTGCACGTAGGCGCAGGGACATTTCAGCCCGTGAAGTCCGACACCGTAGGAGATCACACCATGCACAGCGAATTCATTGCCGTAAACCGCGCCACCATCGAAGCCCTGGCAACCACCAACCGCCCCATATACGCAGTAGGCACCACCACCGTACGCACTCTCGAAAGCCTCTACCACATAGGCTGCCTGATTGAAAGCGGCAAATGGCAGGGCGAAGTCCCGCAGTGGTACCCCTACAGCGCCGAACACCCGCATCTGACCCTCGGACAGTCGCTCGACGCCATTCTGCGGCATCTTGCCGACAGCGGCAGCGACAAACTCATTGCGGCCACACGCATAATCATAGCCCCCGGATACGACTACAAAGTAGTAAGCGGACTGATAACCAACTTCCATCAGCCACAGTCCACCCTGCTGCTACTGGTTTCGGCCATGATTGGCGATGACTGGCGCCGCGTCTACGACCATGCGTTGGAGTCAGATTATAGATTTTTAAGTTATGGTGACGCATGCTTATTTGAAAAAAAATTGGCAGATTAAAAAATAATCACTAACTTTGCACTCACAAACGTTCGGGGCGTAGCGCAGTCCGGTAGCGCACCTGGTTTGGGACCAGGTGGTCGCAGGTTCGAATCCTGTCACCCCGACGATAAATTAAAGCCTTGAAAATCAGGTAGATTACCAATGATTTTCAAGGCTTATTTTATGCTTGTTTGTAATAATTAAGCATTACTACGGCGCATTAATAGCTGTTTGGTTAGGTAAAGTCAAGCAAATCAAGTTTGATTTATGCAAGAAATGAGTCTTGACTCTGAAGAATACCAACAAAGTATTTCCGACGGTTTTTCGTAAGAGGCATAAGACTCCAAGCTCTCAAGCTCTCAGACCGATAAGACCGATAAATCGAGTACGAAAATCAAAATATGTCAGAAATTTGTTGTAACTTTGTAATCAGATAAGCACAAAGGATATCAACATTATGGCAATACCTATAAAAGCAGCCCCTATTCTTTCCGGAGAAATCGCCGATGATTTCGTGCGGAAGGCAGAAGAGCGTGAAAAGAAGTTTTACAACATTCCTGAAACTGAAGGCCTGCGTACCCATATGTTCTATTTCGATTTGTTGTAGCTTAATTTAGTATGTCTTCATCTAACTTCAACACATATTATGAGAATATCGACCATGATTTCTGGAGGGAGCTGTGTGTCGAACAGGGCGTGTTGCGCTGTTATGATAAAGGCGAATATTTTATTGAGCGTGGTCAAGTAGGCCGATATATAGGGTTTGTCAAATCGGGCACATTGAAATATGTGGCCTATGGTATCGATGGCTCCGAGAGTGTTGTAGGGTTGGAGTTTGAAGGCGAGTTTGTAGCAGATTTTCCATTCTCTCTTTATGGAATAAAATCTCGCGTTTCGATCGTAGCCGTTACTCCCTGCGAAATATATTGCGCATCGGCGAGAGAAATAGGTATGCGTATAAAATCAGACGCTGAGCTATATCGGGTTGTTGCCGAAACCAATGTGGCGCTTTTCGACACCACCTATGACCGATATATCAATCTGCATGTGAAATCGGCACAGGAAAGATATAATGAACTCATTGAGAGGTACGGAGATATATTTTCGTATTTCTCCCTCAAAGACATCGCTTCATTCCTTAATATTACACCCACACATTTGAGCAGATTAAGAAAATCTTAATAATTTTCAGCCGGCCTCAACATTTGTTGAGAGTAAAGTCCCGATTTCTATCTAACTTTGCGCTCAAATAAATCTGAATTTTTAAATGGGTAATCGACTGAATATATTAGCACTGGTTCTGCTGTTTTCCGTTGTGGCGCCGGCTCAATCGGAGAGGACTGACAGCATCAAGGCTCAGGAACTCAAGGAGGTCGTCATCGAAGGGCAACTACAACAAACTTCGGCCACGGTGTCAACCTATCTCCCGACCAAGCGGCAGCGTAATGCCGCACAGAACGGCCCTGAACTGCTAAATCACATGGCAATCCCTCAGCTCGGACTGGTGTCGGGTTATAATGTAACCACAAATTCCGGGCAGAAAGTAGACATCTACATTGACTTTGTGCCGGCATCGGAGCAGGATCTTAACGGTATGCGAATGGCCGACGTTAAGAAAGTGGAATATTATGACTTTCCCACTGACCCGCGTTTTCAAGGCTCTCAGCACGTGGTAAATTTTATCATGCAGAAGTATGAGTATGGCGGATATGTGAAAGCATACGCTAACGAGTTCTTCATTGCTAATTCAGGGCAGCTCAACCTTTTCTCGAAACTCCAATATAAGCGTATGACCTTCGACATAGGTATCGGCACATGGTATTCTGCGAATGACCATATGAGCCAGTCAACAGTTGAAACGTACCGCCTTCCACAGACCGACGGTTCAATCAAGATTTTTGAGCGAATATCCAAGCCGGGCTATGCCAAAGTTCGTCAGCAATCGTATTGGCCTACCTTCAAGGCTTCATATCTCACCGATAAGATAACAATGGTAAACACTTTGGGTGCAAATTTCTTTCGTTCGCCAAAGCAGAATACAGCCGGCTCCGTCCGCTTTTCTCCTGCCGATTTCCCCTCGACTGAATATACCGACGAACAGAACAACCGTACTAACTCCATTACCTATTCCGGCTACTGGAATTTCGCATTACCTCATGGCAATAGCTTAAGTTTCAATCCTTATTACTCATATTCTCACACCAACCAACACCGATTCTATTCCGAGCACACAGGCTCATCGTTTGCCAATGGAGCAATAGATGATTCGCACCGTTCCACCGCATCATTGCGATTCATGCACGACTTTGGCAAATATGGCAACATTACAGCCATCCTCAACGGAACACTTCTTTCCAATCGTACACAATACTCCGGCACTTCGACCGCTTCTGACCGTCTGACTACTTATCGTGTCGGTCCGGGCTTGTTCTATAACTTCAAAACCGATAAGTTTAACGGATTGCTCGGCGGAGGGTTCAACTATGACCATTCCAAATTAGGCTCTGAATCCGAACACTCCACACAACCGTGGATGGATCTCTCGCTTCAGTATGGATTCAACAGCAAAAATTCAATAAGTCTGGAGTTCCATCATGCCACATGGACTTTGGCATCCTCCTATCGCAGTACTGTCGTAATTCAGTCAAACCCTCTGTTCAGCTATACCGGCAATCCGGATGTTCAACCATATAAAAGCTGGGATGCAAGCCTCAGATATGTATTCATGCCCAACAATAAATTCAACTTCGCCGCTTTCGGTCAGACCACCGTAATCACAGACAGATACGCTTATTTATATGAGGCATCGCCAAACGGGATTTTGCGTACTATTCAGCAAAAGGGAGTGGGCAATTACTCGTCGTGGCTATATGGTGTACAAGGAACTGCGCGACTGTTCAATAACAGTCTGATGATTAACGGACAGGTATCGCACCGAATAGTTCGTAACGGCGTTCCATTCGACTGGACCAAGCAATGTGTACTTTGGCATCTTCAGGCATTTTATTATGTTGGTGGATGGAATTTCGGTCTGCAATACCAATCACCGCAGGAATATTGCGACGGTTATGTCAATGGCGCGTGGATGAAAGACAAAAGCGCATATACCGCTATTGTGGGATGGGGAAACTCCTCATGGAACGTACAGGCACGTCTAACCAACCCATTCCGGTGGAATTGGCGTGCCTCCAAATCCGAAACCACAAGTCCGAACTATGATGTTGCCACCACATACTTCAATACAAGCTATCATTGTTACGTACTTCTGTCGGCCACTTATACTTTCGGCTTCGGCAAGAAGATACAGCGCGGCAACGAGGCATCGCAACAGATGGGTACATCGTCAAGCATTTTGAAATAAGCAGCATCCTCATATTTTACAAAACTCCGGCAGCAATGTCGGAGTTTTGGGTTTTAACCAAATACAAATTACACGTTCGACATTACCTATTCGACACTGAGCGCGTCATTCCTGAACAGGTTATTCAGAAAAAATTTTGTGTTATGTGCAATTGGTTTATCGAGCCACATAGTGTTGTTAAAAGCACAACTTGCTTCCGAAAAACTGTAAGAAATCACATATCGCTCCGACTTACGAGGCAATGGGAGCAATACGGGAACACAACGGCACTTAGTTACCCCGACATCCCCTACATATCAGGAGCTTACACAAATATCAACGTACCCCTTTCAGGGGCCCAATTTATTGTATGATAATGTATAAACTAAATACAGCATACCCTCTAAAACTCAACGAGTTATAGAGGGTATGTAGTGCGCATGAAGGGACTCGAACCCCCACGTCCTAAGACATCAGATCCTAAGTCTGACGCGGCTGCCAATTACGCCACATGCGCTTGCGAGTACAAAGTTAGTATTTTTTTTTGTCTTCGCCAAATTTTTCATTAATTTCTCAAGGCATAAGTAAGTCGTAAAAATTAATTTATACTAAGCCGCATGGGCAAAATTGATATT
>ERZ777011.1267-NODE-1267-length-28281-cov-4.704457_pt1 | contig 28281 bp, 27 predicted proteins | sample MGYA00374964_ERZ777011 | MGnify/ENA primary metagenome ERZ777011 (study PRJEB29310, sample SAMD00008975) | mouse gut metagenome | study: EMG produced TPA metagenomics assembly of the Metagenome analysis of fecal microbiota from mouse which was promoted... | reverse complement strand
CGTGTGCTCTTCCGATCTCGGCTGCGCTGCAGCTTCTTCTGCCGGGTATGCCCATGATTTATTACGGAGACGAGGTGGGAATGATCGGAGAAAAGGGGTCCGATTGTCGTCTCGGCATGTTCTGGGAAAAGGAGAGACAGGACCTTGCGCTCTTTGACTTTTACCGGAGGCTGCTTGCCATTCGGAAAAGGTATGCAGTCATCGGCACCGGTGAAACAGAGTGGATCCGGGATCTGCCGGAGGAGAACCTGCTGTGCTGGCGCTTTTGTAAGGACGGCAGGGAGCAGGTGACGGTGCTTTTAAATGCCGGAGGATGTGAGGCAGAGGCGCGGCAATATGCAGGCAGGAGGGAACTGCTGTCGGAGTCAGACTTCGACGGGGCAGTGCCTGCGTTTTCCTGCTGTGTGCTGGAAGGAAGGACAGGATGAAGTTCATACATATCGGAGACCTGCATATTGGCAAGTCCATCGGCGGATTTGACTTAACCGGAGATCAGAAATATATACTGGATCAGATTCTGGACATTGCCAAGCAGGAGAAGGCGGACGCCGTTTTGATTGCCGGTGACGTTTATGACAAGTCTGTACCCGGAGAAGCGGCAGTAAAGCTTTTTGACTATTTTTTAAGCCGTCTGGCAGAAGAGAAAATTACCACTTTTATTATCAGCGGGAATCACGATTCCGATGAACGCATGAATTTTGGCAGCAGTCTTTTTCAGGCCAATCAGATCTATATTTCCGCTAAATATGAGGGCAGGCTGTACAGGCAGAGAATGGAAGACGAGGAAGGCGCGGTAAATATATATCTGATGCCTTTTATCAAGGCTTCCCAGGTCAGGCACTTTTTTCCCGACGAAGAGATTACCACTTATGACGATGCTGTGAGGGTGGTTTTAAAAAACAGTGACATTGACCCCATAGAGAGGAATCTGCTGCTTGCCCATCAGTTTGTGGCGGGGAAAACGGAGGAACCGCGGCTTGGAGGCTCGGAATCCGTTTCCACCCAAAAGGTGGGACTGGTGGAGAAAATCGGCTGGGACTGCTTTCGGGATTTCGATTATGTTGCCCTGGGGCATATTCATTCCCCCCAGTCTGTAGGGCGGGAGGAGATCCGTTATGCCGGCTCGCCTTTAAAGTATTCCCGTAGTGAGGCGGGAGATGATAAAACGATTACCGTGGTGGAGCTGGGGAAAAAGGGAACCGTAAGCATAGAGCAAAGGCCGCTGCGCCCCCTGCGGGATCTGCGTCAGATAAAGGGGCGGCTGGACCAGCTTCTGGCCAGGGAGAATCTTACTGCAGCGGAGGATTTCATCTATGTCACGCTGACGGACGAGGATGTCATAGAGAATGCAATGGGAATCTTCCAGCAATATTACCCGAATACGGTGGGGATCGAATATGACAATTCCCATACAAAGGAAATCCGGCAGGCAGATAGTTCCCGGGTAACCGAGGACAAGACCTTTGATGATATGATCTCGGACTTTTATCAATGGATCTACGGATGCGACATCAGTGAGGATGAGCGGAAGCTTATGAAGGAAATCGCAGGGGAGGCAGGGATAGCTTATGAAGCCGGTTAAGTTGATTATCAGCGCATTTGGATCCTATGCCGGGACCATGCCGGAAATAGATTTTGAGCGGTTTGAAGAGAAAGGACTCTTCCTGATCTCCGGTGATACCGGTGCCGGGAAGACGACTATTTTTGATGCCATCTGCTTTGCGCTGTACGGAACTACCAGCGGAAGCTATCGGGATCCTAAGAAGCTTCGGAGCGAGTACGCGGCGGAGGGGACGGAAAGCTTTGTGGACTTCTATTTTTCCCATCAGGGCAGGGAATACCATATCTGCCGCAGGCCCCAGTACGAGCGTCCGTTGAAAAGGGGCACGGGCACAAAGACGGAGCCGGAGGCAGCTTCCTTCCAGTGTGGTGCGGAGACGCCCATAGAAGGGGTTAAGGCAGTCAACAATGCCGTGAAAGAGCTGCTGCATATTGATGCGGCACAATTCAAGCAGATCGCCATGATTGCCCAGGGGGAATTCTGGGAATTGCTGAATGCGAAGACGGACAAAAGGACGGAAATCCTGCGCACTGTTTTTATGACTGACGGTTATAAAAAGATAGAGTACCTGCTGAAGGACCGTATGGACGTATGTACCGGGAACCTGAGAAGCACGGAAAACAGTATTGTCCAGTATTTTAACGATGTAACGGCGGGAGAGGAAAGCGAATTTGGAGAGGAGCTTGTACTGCTCCAGGAGCGTGCAGGCGGGAGCGGCAGCGCCTGGAATCTGGACGAGCTTCTGGATATGATTTCGGCCATTGTGCAGGAAGATGAAATGCGGCGGGAGAATGTGGGCAGTCAGCTGCAGACCGAAGAAAAAATTCTGGAAGAAAAAAGCAGTGCCTTCAACATGGCAGAAACCAACAATAAGTTTGTCAGCCAATATGAGGCGCTGACACGGGAAAGGGACAGTCTGGCGGCCAGGGAGGAGGAAATGGCGGCGCGGTCTGCCGCGCTGCAGCGGAAAAAGGACGCCGTCCATTCCGTGAATCCGGGCTATTGCAGATGGAAGTCGAAACAAGAGGAAATTGCAGGTACGAAGAGGAAAATCCAGGACAGGGAAGCAGAGCGTGAAAAGGCGACGGAGGAAAGGAGCAGTGCAGTCCGTGCATTTGAGAACGCATTGTCCAAAGAGCCCCGCAGGGAGGAAAGGAAGGAGCTGATCGTACGAATTGACGGGGATCAGGGCAAGTATTCCCTCCGGGATCAGCTGCAAGGGGAAATTGAATCTTTGCGGCGGGAGGCGGCGTCCTTTGACGGGCGTCAGGCCGGGCTTGAGCAGAAGGAAGCAGCATTAAAGGAAAAGCTTGCTTCCCTGAACGGGAGAATCGAAGAGCTGCAGGATTACCCCGCTGAGCTGGAAAAGGTAAAGGCCGCAGGGGAGCAGGCGGAAGCGCTGAAAAAAGATATTGATAAAATTATCGAAACCAACATCCCGGCCCTGGAGCGGAAAAAGAAAGAATTAGCCAAAAAGCAAAAGGCATTTGACAAGGCAAGAGACGGCTATGAGGCTGCCCGGGACAAGAAGCAGCAGGCGGAGAAACTCCTGGAGAACTGCCGGGCCGGAATCCTTGCCGGGGAGCTGGAGGAAGGGAAGCCCTGTCCTGTCTGCGGGTCTGTCCATCATCCGGCACCTGCTTCCTTTCCGGCGGAATTCGTAACCGAGGAGCAGTGCAGGGAGTACGAGGAGCAGGAGAATACCGCCAGGGACAAAAAGGAAGAAGCGCTCACGGCGGTGGAGAGCTTGAAAGCCACGGTGGAAGCGCTGGAGGAGCAGTTGAAGGAAAGCATAGGCAGGTATGTTCCTGATGCCGTCTGCCAGACGGTACCGGGGGAAGCCCTGGACGGACTTCGGGATATGGTTGTGAAGGAGCAGGCTGTGCTTGAGAAAAAGGCAGAGGATCACAAAAAACGCGTGGAAGAGCTTACCCGGGGCTGCCGCGAGCTGGAAAAGATCAGAAAGGATTATGCAAAAGCCGCCGGAAAGGAATTGGATAAACTGGAGGAGGATAAAAAGGGCTTAACCGAAGAGAAGCATGCCAATGAAACCATTCTTGCGGAAAAGGAAGCTTCGTTGCTGCCCTTAAAGGAGCTTGCCTATGAAAGTCTGGAACAGGCCCGGAAGGCTCGGGACGAGGCGGAGAAGGAGGTAAAGGCCATAGGCGATGCCATCGAAGGTGCCAGGAGGAGAAAGGAAGAAGCGGGTCAGGCACTGGCGGGACTTGAGTCCGGGATTATGACCCTGCAGGCCACTCTGAATAAGGAGGAAGGAGAGGAAGCCGTACTTTATAAGGAATTCCGGGAAGTACTGAAAAGCAGGGGCTTTGCGGGAGAAGAGGAATTTCTGGCCTGCGTTGTTTCGGAAGAAGAACTTCAGGCAGAAGAAAGGGAACTGTCGGAGTATGATACGGCAGTAAAGACCAATGAGGTCCGGCTGCAACAGGCCAGGGCGGATGCGGAAGGAAAGATGCCGGTTGATCTCGAGCTTGTGGGGGCAGAGCTGGAAGGGCAGAAGCAGCGGGTGAGTGTCCTGCAGGAGCAGAAAAGCATGGTATCCGCCAGACTTTCGGAAAACAGGAAAAGGCAGGCCAGCATTACCGGCTTGAGGGACAAACTGGAGGAGTACCGCAGGGCAAAGGAGATTTCCGCCAGATTGTATGCACTGGTAAAGGGAACCACCGGCAAAGGAAAAATTACTTTAGAGCAGTATATTCAGGCAACGGGATTCGAGCGGATCATTCAGGCGGCAAACCGCAGGCTGGGCCCGATGAGTGACGGACAGTATGAGTTGTACCGGCAGGATTCCTTTGGCAGGCAGAGCAATACCTGGCTGGATCTAGAGGTTTTGGATAATTTCACAGGGCACAGACGGCCTGTGGGAAATCTCTCCGGGGGCGAAAGCTTCAAGGCTTCCTTAAGCCTTGCCCTTGGGCTGTCCGATACGGTTTCTTCTCAGATGGGCGGCATCCAGATGGAGGCGTTGTTTGTAGATGAAGGCTTTGGAACCCTTGACAGAAAATCCATGGAGAACGCACTGGACATCCTGCTTACTCTGTCCGGAACGGGAAAGCTGGTGGGTATTATCAGCCACCGGGAGGAGCTGAAGGAGAATATAACGCAGCAGATCAGGGTCAGCAAGACCCGGAGCGGCAGCCGGATCACAGTGGATACGGGCATGTAAAATAGATTAAATATGATAATATGATAATTAACAACCGTATAATAAAGCGATATAACAAGCGTGCAAAAACAAACTAAACACTGGCAGTGGGGTTGCAATCAAAAATTTTTAACAGGAGGGAAAGTGGAAATGAGAAAAGCAAAGAGATTAGTTTCAGTAGGGTTGATCTGTGCCATGCTGGCAGGGATGAGTATTACATCGAGCGCAGCGGTAGTGCCGCCGGATCATAAATGCGAGTTTTCTTTTATGGGTATTAACGAATATCAGCAATATGATGAAGGCAATCATGCTTATTATATTACTGACTCCCAAGGAAATTCAATATGGAAACCTTGTCCTATTACTGCTGTATTACGCAGAGAAGTCTGGAAATGCGCTTGTGAAAAAATAGAATATAGAAATCATAGTGCAGTCCTAAGGCATGGGAAATGCGGATTGGGGGATGTTTTACAATAACAAAGAAAAGAGAAGGGTTTTCGACCTTACGATAAATAATGGTGCTGCTTGCTTTGGCGGCTGCGGACAGCAGCACAAGGAAGGAATTGCGGTGGGGATGGAAAGCCTGCCGGGTAGGGAGATTTGAACCTTCGTGAAAAGTCGGTATGCGTCGGGATTCCGTGTTTCCTATTTACCTGTTCATCTCAGTTCCTTCCGGAAGCCGGAAGAGTAATGGCATAACCAAGTCAAACAGCGGAAGTGATTAAGTTACCGCTGTTTGACTTGGTATTATCAATAAAGATGGTAAAGAAGAAAAAAATTTAAAAAAATATGAAAAAACACTTGCATTTGTGAAAAAAATATAATATAATAACACTTGCGTTGTGAAAGATAAGTTATTTGCACCGCTAGCTCAGTTGGTAGAGCACCTGACTCTTAATCAGGGTGTCCAGGGTTCGAGCCCCTGGCGGTGCACAACTCCCCCAGCAGGGAGCGATGAGGGACTGTTTTTGAGGACGTATGAGCCTTGGGGACGGTCTTTTCTTTGCGCGTTTCTACAAGTTCTGCATACGCAGCCTCCTTGTTTTATCCAGCCATGCCTGCATGTGCGAGAGAAGCAGGGAGGCTGCATTTATAGCGCGCCGGCGCGGCATGAGCAGCGAGGCGGTGAATGTCAGGGCTTCCGGGCGCATACAATTTGATAAGGAGGCAGTGTATGGGTTGTCTGGGTAATCTTATATGGTTTATTTTTGGCGGTTTTTGGCAGGGACTTCTGTGGACGCTTGCGGGGATCTTGTGGTGCATTACGATTGTGGGCATTCCCATAGGAAGTCAATGTTTTAAATTTGCTTCGCTGGCCTTTTTCCCGTTCGGAAAAGAAATCGAATACGGCGGCGGGACTTTATCCGTTCTTGCCAATATTCTTTGGCTTATCCTAAGCGGTATCCCGCTGGCTGTATCTGCGGCGGTAAACGGACTCCTGCTGTGCGTTACCATTATCGGCATCCCTTTTGGGCTGCAGTGCTTTAAGATTGCCAAGCTGGCACTTATGCCATTTGGAGCGACGGTGCGCTGAAGAGTATTCGCTGCTTTATGCTGAAAGGCCGGAAGCTACATCCAGCCCAGGAAATTCTCATACAGGCCGGGGGAGGAATCGGGAATCAGAATCGCGTTTACGCATTTTTCATAAAAGGCTGCGGGCCCTATGCCGCCAATGATGGCATAGCCGTAGCCTTCGTCCTTCAGGGCCTGCAGGCATGCCAGCAGGAGCAGTCTTCCGATCCCCTTCCCCTGTTCTTCGTCCGTTACTCTGGTGGGACCAAAGAAGTCGGGAGCCGTCGCATTATAGCAGGCGTATCCCAGGATTTCTTTTCCTCTGGTGGCGATAAAGCAGGAGACAGGTGTATGAGAAAAGCATACGTCGCATTCTCCGGCAGCATGGGTTCCCGAGTGCTGCCGTACCCAATCCACTACCTGAAATTTATCCGGTGCCATTGCCCGCCGAATCTGAAAGTTTCCTTTTTCTGCATGACCGGTCACCGCAGGCGGCAGATCATATAATCTTACCAGCATATCAGCCATTTTTCTTCCTCCGTTTTATGTGTATCACCTATGCTCCGTATATTCTCGGGAAAACGCTGGTTTAAGCGCTCTACGGGCCGGTTTTGTATTGTAAAGCAGTGTGGAAATCCTGTATGTAATATCAGTATGCCCGTCCCCGGAGAAAAAGTCAACTCAATGGGCAACAAATGATTGAACCGCGCTTTCTTTCATGCTATCATGAGATCAAACCATAGAACATCTGCCGGGAAAGGAGTCATTATGATTATTAAAAACGGATATGTCTTTCAGGAAGACAAATCTTTTACCCAAAAGGATCTGTACCTTGAAAACGGAAGGATTGCAGAAGACTCCTCGAAGCTGACAGACCTAACGGAAGTCGATGCTGCCGGCCTTTATGTATTGCCCGGGCTGGTGGATATTCACAGCCATGGTGCCGTGGGTTACGACTTTTCCGACGGAAATATGGAAGGGTTGAAGGAAATCCTGAAATATGAATATTCTCACGGCGTTACCTCGTATTGTCCCACTTCCATGACGGTGGAAAAAGATATGCTGAGGCATATTTTTTCCGCCATGAAAAACTGGCAGGATGAAAAAGGAATGTCCCATGTGCCCGGCATCAATATGGAGGGGCCTTTTCTGGATGCCGGGAAAAAAGGAGCTCACAGGGAGGAATGTATCCTGCCTCCGGATCCGCAGTTTTTCCGGGAGCTGAATGAAGCCTGCGGACACCGAATCCGCCTGGTGACTCTCGCCCCCAACATGGAAAATGCCATGGAGTTTATCAGAGAGCTGAAGGGAGAAACGGTGATCTCCTTAGGGCACAGCAGTACAGACTATGATACGGCAAAGGAAGCCTTCCGTCAGGGGGCCTGCCACGTGACCCATCTGTACAATGCCATGAATCCTCTTGCCCATCGTGCTCCCGGACTGATTGGTGCGGCTTCGGAAAATGAAAGCTGTGTCGCGGAGCTGATCTGCGACGGCATACACATTCATGAAAGCATGGTACGGGCGGCGTTTAAGCTGTTTCCCGGACGAATTGCCCTCATCAGCGATTCCATGCGGGCTGCCGGAATGAAAGACGGTGTTTACGATCTGGGTGGGCAGCAGGTTACGGTAAACGGGAGTCTCGCTACGCTGGCAGACGGCACCATCGCCGGTTCAGCCACGAATCTGTACGACGGCATGCGTAATGCCGTAGCCTTCGGGATTCCTCTGGGTGAAGCGGTTGCGGCCGCGACCATGGTTCCCGCAAAGAGCATCGGCATTTATGACGAGTCAGGCTCCCTCACGCCGGGAAAGCGGGCCGACGTCCTTCTGGCTGACAGGGATCTGAACCTGGTCAGAGTTCTGTGAGGGCCCATAAGGCGGCCCCTGCGGCGGCATCCATGTCCGGCTCTTTCAGCAGGATGCCCGGCCAGTCTGTGTGCAGACGTCGGGTTACCAGTCTTCGAAACAGGGTGTCGTGGGTCAGAAGGCCGCCCATCAGGCACAGGGAGAGCTGTTGCTCCCCCAGCCCGGCATATGCCGTTCCGGCCAGCTCACAAAGCTCTCCGGCATTTCTTTCCAGCAGCCGTAAGGATACGGTATCGCCGGCCGACGCACCTTCCTCAGCCGTCCGGGACAGAGCGGCAATATTGCTCTTGTCCGGCGTGCTGTAGGTTCTGGCGATGATGGCCTCTATTCCGGAGACATTCCAGTTCCTTTGAACCAGCTCCGTCAGTAATGTCTTTTCGGTTCTTCCGTCGTGTGCCTGAACCACCGCCCGAAGCACGTCTCTTCCGATGGCATAGCCGCTTCCCACATCGTCGATCAGATGTCCCCAGCCGCCCACACGCATGGCTTTGCCGGCGGCATTTCTGCCGAAGCAGATGCTTCCCGTGCCGGCAATCAGGATGGCGCCTGCCTTGCCGCTCATGGCGCCGTACAGGGCAATTTCCTGATCTCCCTTTAATAACAGCTTGTCGGAGAGACCGTATCTTTCTGCCACCTCTCTGGCAATACCGGCGGTCATAGGGTTGCTGATTCCGGCGGCACCGATACATACTGCATTACAGTCTCCTGCCTGCAGGATCGTGTCAAAGATTTGGGAAAGCAGGCTGCGGTAGTGATCCTCGCCGATACTGTTTGGATTAAAGGGGCCAAAGGTCTCCCTTGCCGTCTGCTTTCCCTTGCTGTCAAGGAGTACCAGTGTTGTTCCCGTGCCGCCTCCGTCTATTCCCGCTGCGATTTTTTCTCTCATGAATTTCGTTCCTTCATTATTATATTCCCTCCCATGTCACCACCCTGTTATATCCCCAGGGCAATGGGCAGCCTGCCTGTGGGCATCCATCTGCCCCGGAACATTTCCTCCAGAGCCTCCAGGGTTTTCAGGGTGTTGTCCCAGGCGGCGATACAGGTCACATTGTCCGGCAGGTCGGCAAGATCGTAGGGATTCCGCAATGCCACTGCCATAATGGGAATTTTTTTAGCCGCCAGCGCCCGGACCAGCTCCCTTTGCCCCGGTTCCAGGTGGGCGTTGTAAGTGCTGATTACAATGCTGTCCGCACCCTCAGCCGCAGAGACAATGGCAGAAATTTCCGCACTGTCCGGATTGCGGGAGGCCGCCCGTGCCGTTCCGCCGAACCGTTCCGCCATATATTCCGCGAAGGTCACGGCTTTGTTATCCGCACTGGAGGCAAGCGTAGCACGAAAACCGGGGCAGCCCGTGAAAAAGGTTTTTTCGCCAAGGGGAAAGATCCTTCCCCGGGTCAGCACGATGCTTTCCCTGCGTATTTCCCGTTCCCTCTTCCGATCCTCCGCGGTGCAGCCTTCTCCGGAAATGTCGTTCTCCGCATATTTTTTCTTATAGGAAAGAATCCTTTCCGCGGAGGCTGCCATTTCTTCCGTAGAAATCCGGCCCTCCTCCACTGCCTGATATACCTCCAGTACGGCTTCCTCCAAGAGGGAGGCCGTATGGCTGACGAATACCATATCCACTCCGGCCGCCATGGAGGCCGCAACGCCCTTTGCCGTTCCGTAATATTTCCGGATGGCATCCATCTCCATGCAGTCGCTGAGGACCAGGCCGGAAAAACCGAGCCGATTCTTAAGGATGTCGGTAATAATCCGCCTTGACATGGTACAGGGAACCTTGTCAGGCTCCAGTTTCGGAAAGAGGATATGGCTGGCCATGACGGCAGGTATTCCGGCATCAAACACTGCACGGAAGGATTTCAGCTCCAGGTGTTCCAGCTCCTCCAATGTCTTTTCAATGACCGGCAGTCCTAAGTGGGAGTCAACCGCCGTATCGCCGTGGCCGGGGAAATGCTTGGCACAGGAGAGAAAATGCTCCCGCCGGTATCCCTGCACCGCTGCCCGGCCGTACTCTGCGACGGTCTCAGCCTGATCGGAAAAGCTTCTCACGCCGATCACGGGATTGGCAGGATTATTGTTGATGTCCATTACCGGTGCAAGGTTGAAGTTTATTCCCAGGCTCTTAAGCTCTCTGGCGGTAATGCCGGCCAGGATCCCGGCATTTTCGGGGTCTCCTGTGGCGGCCGTGGCCATGGCGCCGGGCACATTGCAGGCCCCTTCGGGAAGCCTGGTCACCACGCCTCCCTCCTGGTCAATGGTTATGAAGGCACTGTGTCCCGTTTCTTTTCTCACAAGCTCCTGAATTTCCCGGCAGAGCCTTCGAAGCTGTGACATGCTTTCCACATTATGCTCAAATAGAATGACGTTACCGATTTTATATTTTTGTACCAGGCGGATAAATTCGGGATTCATTTCCCTGCCGGGAAAGCCTCCCACCAGCCGCTGTCCTGCCTGTGCTTTCCAATCCATTTTCATACCTCCCTGCCCGCTTCAGCGGACATAAACTCAATATATGGAAGTAAGCTTCCAATCAATATAAATGAAACTTCTGCTTCCTGACCGAAAAAGCCCGGCTTTCCTCTTCGTAGCGGGATAGAATTTCTTCCCGGTCCCAGTCTCCCAGAAGGGCGTCGGAGCCGGAGAGAAGGGACAGCATGGGCCGCCCGCCCTCCCTGTATGGAGGCAGTACGGCGTAATCGTCCGGGTACAGCTTTCGGATGACATCAAGAAGGGTAATTCCTACCGTAACAGGGCGTATTTTATTCTGGTCCGTCACATGAAGCACGATTCCCCCGCATTTTACTCCCTGATGCTTGGAAGTGCAGGGGGTAAACCAGACCGGGGTGGAGGTGACGCCCGGCAGCCCTTCCCTGTTGAAGGCTTCCGTCAGGCGTTCCCCGTCGATATAATCTGCACCGATGATACGGAAAGGTGCGGCAGTTCCCCGTCCCTCCGACAGATTCGTCCCCTCCAGCAGGCAGAGGCCGGGATAGAGCAGGGTTGTTTCAAAGGTCATCAGTGCCGGACTGGGGGCCTGCCATACTTTTCCCCATTGACTGAAAAGCGTGTCTCTGTTCCAGCCCCTGCAGGGCACGATCTTCAGGTCGCAGCCCAGGGCGCGCTCTTCGTTCATCATGTTAGCTGCTTCTCCGGAGGTAAGCCCGTATCTTGCCGCCAGCGGATAGCAGCCCACAAAGCTGCTGAACGCCATGTCCAGAATGCCGCCCTCCACCAGCTCACCGCCCAGAGGATTCGGACGGTCCAGCACGATCAGGTTTTTCCCCGCCTTTGCACAGTCCTCCAGGGCATTGTGCAGGGTGGAGATATAGGTAAAGAAGCGGACGCCTATGTCCTGAATATCATAGACCAGCACGTCGAAGGTGTCCAGCATTTCCTGTGTAAAATGCTTCCCCGAGCTTCCGTAGAGGCTGTATACTGTGAGGCCGGAGGCGGTATCCCGGTAAGTGCCTACATTCTCACCGGCGCCCATATCCCCCCGCACGCCGTGTTCCGGTCCGAAAAGAGCGGTTAAACGGCAGATTTCCTTTAAAACGTCAATTGTGGACCGGTTGCTGTCGTTCCTGCCGGTAATATTGGTCAGCAAACCCACCCTTGCACCCTTGAGTAAATGGGTGTATTCTCTTATATTATCAATACCGGTGGTTACCATCTGTATTCCCTCCCTGTCTGTGAACATCGTGTTGTCGCAATACTGCCCTTTATAAGGACAGTTTTCCCATCACTACCGGATGGGCAGCACCGGTCACGGAAGGTACGTTATTGGTCATGCCGCCCAACGCCTCGTTGGCGAGGATGGCAAACGCCACAGCCTCCTTGGAATCGCTGTCAAAGCCTGCGTCCTCGTTGGTCATCACCTGACATGGCCGCAGGAGATCCCGCAGGTGCTGCAACAGTACGGGATTTCTGCTGCCGCCTCCGCCCACGATCAGTATATCCGGTGCCTGAGGGGAGAAATCCGTAATTCCTGCGGCAATACACTCCGCCGTGAACCGGGTGGCGGTGGCGAGACAGTCCAAAAGGCTGATTCCCTGGGTGGCGGCAAAAGCCGTCAGCTCCGAGACATAACGCTGGCCGAAGTATTCCCTTCCCGTGGTCTTGGGGGGCCTTTTCTTTAAATAGGGCTCTTCCAGCATATGCTGCAAAAGCGTTTTGCTTATATTCCCGGAGGCTGCCAGCCTGCCGCCTTCATCGTAGGATTGGGTCCCGCCGGTTAACTGCAGGGCCAGGGCGTCCATAACCATATTGCCGGGACCGGTATCAAAAGCCGTTACCTGATCCAGGGTGCAGTTCTTCGGCAGAATGGTTATATTGCCGATGCCGCCGATATTCTGCAGGGCTACCGTCCGGTCGGTACGACGGTAAAGCAGGTACTCCGTGTAGGGCACCAGGGGAGCACCCAGGCCGCCTGCCGCCATATCCCTGACGCGGAAGTCGCCGATGACGGGACAGCCCAGGGCTTCTGCAATTCGTGCGTCCTCCCCGATCTGAAGCGTGCCGGTGATCCGGTGTCCCAGATATTCCTCGTCCACCGGCATATGCCAGACGGTTTGCCCGTGGTTTCCCACCAGATCAATTTGTCCCGGATCCGTATTTGAATGTCTGCACAGCGCCAGGCAGGCTTCTGCATACAGGCTTCCCAGCAGATTACTCATGCGGCAGATTTCGGTGCTTCCCCCGAAGGCCCCCTCTGCGATCCGGAGAATGCGTTCCCGCACCCCGCGTTCAAACGGCACAAACAGAAAGTCCAGCTGTTTTACGTTTATAGCCATGCCGTAGCCGGATATTTCCGTGAGGACGGCGTCAATTCCGTCCCCGGAGGTTCCGGACATCAGCCCTATGACCAGGCGCTTTTCCTTTTTCCTGAGGACGGATAAATCACTGTATTTCACGTATTGTCTCCCTTTTCCTGCTTCCGCTGATGGCATTTGCCACGTGTCCGCCGGTTCCTTCCAGTTCCTTTTTCGCTGCTTCTGCGTCCAGCCCGCAGAGAATCATGACAATGGCGGTTTTGGGATGATAGCCGCATTGCTCCAATGCGGCCCTGGCCTCGGCTTCAGACTTTCCGGTGGCACTCTGGACAATGGAAATACATCTGCTGACCAGCTTTTCGTTGGATGGCCTGACGTCCACCATCAGGTTTTCATACACCTTTCCCAGCTTAATCATGGCTCCCGTAGACAGGATGTTCAACACCATTTTCTGGGCGGTGCCGCTTTTCATGCGGGTGGAGCCGGTCACTACCTCCGGTCCCGGCATGGGGGCAATGCCAATATCCGCCAGGGTGTCGATGACGGATCCGGCGCAGCAGGTCACGCCGATCACCTTTGTGCCGATGCTTTTGGCATATTCCATACCGCCTATGACATAGGGTGTCCTGCCCGATGCCGCCAGGCCCACCAAAGCGTCCCGGGGCGAGAGACTAATCTTTTTCAGATCCTCCTCACCCAGCTCCCGGCTGTCTTCCGCACCCTCCAGCGCTTTAAAGATAGCGCTTGTTCCCCCTGCAATCAGGCCGATTACCTGATCCGGTTCGGTGGAATAGGTAGGAGGGCATTCTGCTGCGTCCAGAATGCCCAGCCTGCCGGAAGTGCCGCAGCCCATATAAATCAGTCTGCCGCCCTTTGCCAGGCAGTCGGCGATCAGATCCACCGCTTCTGCGATATGTTCCGCCTCCTTCTCCACGGCGAGAGCTACTTTCTTGTCCTCGTTATTGATTAGTCGTACCATTTCCAGCGTAGAGAGCTTATCAATGTGCATGGTATCCGCATTGCGTTGTTCTGTGGCGATTTTACTTAATTCCATAATCGTGTCATATCCTTTCCTGCCCCTGTGTCCGCTCAGGCATATTGACGCATTTTACAGCGCTGAAACTACTCTGTAGTCCTCCGGCAGCAGCATAAAGCTTTCTGCGTAAGGCTTTCTCGCTTCGATTCCCCTTATCCTCTTTAAGTGGGAGTAGTATTCATAGTAGGGGAAGCTGGTGCTTCCCGTGACGAACCAGTGTGTTTTGACAGCCTCCTGCCAGAGGGCAAATCCCTTTTCGCTGATACCATAGTAGAGATAGGGCTTGAAGCCCCTGTTGTCTTCCCAGTTTTCCGTGAACATCAGCTTTGCAAAATGGGAGGGGAGTGCTCTCCGGAATCCGCCGATGGAAGCGTAAAACCAGGCATCCTTTACGATTCGGCTGCAGGCGGCGTGGTCCTTGTGCATGCTTCCTTCGTAATGGGTGAGCAGCAGATCCGGTTTTTCCCTGCGGATCAGATCGCAGACCTGAAAACGAACCTCCTCGTTATCCGGAAGCTCGCCGTCCTCGTAGGGAAGAACGTAGGATGTTCCGCCCAGCATTGCAGCAAAGGCGGCCGCCTCGCTTTCCTTCTGCTTACGGTACTCCTCCACCGTCATATTGGCGGGGGTTCCCTTTTCCCCGCCGGTAAGGGCTACCGTAATGATTCTGCCGTTTCCCAGGGAGCACTCCGATAGGATGCCTCCGCAGGTAAGCTCCATATCCCCCACGTGTCCGCCGACGGCCATGATTGTTTTATTTTTTAAGCCTTCCATTCATATCTCCTTTAGCATTACACTGAAAACTCTTTTCCCGGTAAAGCCAACGTCCTGGTAGATCCTGCGGGCATGATTGTCAATGCCTGTAAAGAGGGACATATATTTGGATCCGGCTTCCTTTTCCTCTTTGCACAGGCGGTAAAAGAGGAGTGTGCCCAGGCCGTGCTTTTCGTGCAGGGGAGAAACCGCGATGCCGGCGAAATAGCCTCGTCCGCTCTCCTCCGGATAGACGGGCCCTGTAAATCCGGCCACCCTGTTTTCCTTCAGTGCCACAAGCATATTAATGTGTTCCGCGGCGTAGGGGATTTCTTCGATCCACATGGGATTGCCGGTAGCCTCTGTCATTTCCTGCAGGCCGGTATGCTTCCGGCTGTCATACCACGCAACGGAATATCCCTCCGATGCCGCCTTCTCCTCCAGCTGCACCACACGCTGGGGAATTCCCCCGAAGGAGTCCAGGTCCAGGTACATGGCGCATTCCCTGTTCCGATCCTGATACCCGTATCCCGCCATGCGCTCAAAGAGCGGTGTATCCACGGCGATGCCCGGGGCGTTGTTGTGCTGATGCTTTGGCGTGCCCGGAAGGAACCAGGGAAGCTTCATGGGGTTGAAACAGTTGGAGACAAGGCAGCTTTTTCCCGCTTCGCGGAAGGAATTTTCCAGCGCTGCCAGAAGAAGCTCTGTTGCTTCCCTGTTATCATGTGGGTCATCCAGAAGGAGACAGGTGAAGTATCCCCGCTCCTTCCCGAAAGGAAGAGCATCTCCTTCGCAGCCGCATACGAAGCCGCATATTTTGTTTTCATCCTTCAACACGAAGGCATGTTTCCTGTTAAAATACGGATGCAGAATCAGGGCCTTTTCAAATTGCGGAAAATCAAAGGGAACGTATCCCTGTTTTACGCCGGAGGTGTTCCAAAGAGCAAAGACCTGCCGGGCATCCGCCGCCTCATATAAATCGGTTTTCATGTTTGTGCTCATGCTGTGAACCTCCGGTTTAACCTTTTACTGCGCCTACCGTTACACCCTCCAGGAAATACTTCTGCAGGGAGAAGAAGAGAATAAACATGGGGATGGCGGAAATACAGGCGCCGGCCATCATAGGCGAGAGCAGAGTACCGTTGGCAAATTTAAACGTCTTCAGACCTACCTGAATCGTAAACATCTTATCTACGGAGGTTACCAGGAACGGCCAGAAGAAATTATTCCAGCTGCTCAGGAAGGTGTTGATTGCCATGACTGCGAGGATGGTCTTGGACAGAGGGAGCACGATCAGCCAGTAGGTCTTAAACTGTCCGCAGCCCTCGATCTTTGCACTCTCTATCAAGGCAGTGGGAATACTGGAGAAAAACTGCTTTGACAGGAATATATTGTAGGAGGTGCAGATGGATGGAAGGATCAGCGCCGCAAAGGTATTTGTCATTTTAAACTGTTTTACTATCAGGATATACAGAGGCACCTGGGTGACCTGGTAAGGAATCATCATTGCCACCAGAACCATGAAAAACAGTACGTTTCTTCCTCTGAAATTAATTTTGGCAAAGGCATACCCGGCCAGGCCTGCAAAGATAACATTTCCGATTACAGTAAAGACAGCTACCACCAGACTGTTCAGAAGCCATCTGAGAGAATACTGGTTATAGTCGATAAAAGCCTTATAGGAATCCAAAGTCCATACCTTCGGGAAAATAGAATAAGACGTGGATGCCGACTCAATGGCCGGCCCGAAGGACCAGGCAATCATATATACGATAGGAAACAGTGACACTACGGCAAATAACACCAGAAAGGCAACCAGTATGACCTGCCTGATATAATATAATTTCCTGTTATTTAAATGCTGTGAATACAATCCTGAAGCCATAACTTCCCTCCTTCCTCAATATTCCACATCGTCGCCCATTACCTTGAACTGCAGCATGGTAAGTCCGGCGATGACGATTGCCAGCATGATCGCCTGTGCGCAGGCCAGCCCGTATTTTCCGTAGGTAAACGCATTGTTGAAGATCAGCAGGCCCACCATGGTGGTATTGTTGTCAGGCCCTCCGCCCGTCATCATATAGGCATTCATAAATACCTGGAAGGAGCCGATAATACCGGTCACCAGCAGGAACAATGTAGTAGGCTTGCAGAGCGGGAAGACAATATAGAATATCTTCTGCATAAAGGTTGCCCCGTCCATTTCGGCAGCCTCAAAATAGGTATTGTCAATGCCGTGCAGCGCCGCCATATAGATAATGATATTACTCCCGTGACTGGAGAGCAGCGCCATCAGGATCAGGGAAAGCATCGCCGTTTTGCTGGAGCTCAGCCAATTCTGGGAGGACATACCGAATACCCCCAGAATACGGTTAAAAATGCCGGAGGGGGAGGCATCATACAGCCAGAGCCATACTACCGCGGAGGCAACGCCGGAAGCAATGCCCGGCAGATAGTAGAGAGCCTTGAAAACGGACTGTGTCTTTTTCCGGAAGGGCAGTATCATCACGGAGATGGCAAAGGACAGCAGCAGTGATAAAGGTACTACCGCGGCGGTATATAAAATCGTGTTTTTGATGGACTTCCAGAACAGCGAGCTGGTCACGGCGTCAAGATAATTCCTGCCGGCTACCCATTCGGAGCCAAACGGTTTATATTTCTGAAAGCTGGTGATGACTGCGGAGATAACGGGATATAAAGTAAATATAGCGAAAATAAACATTGCCACCGCTATAAACAGCCAACCGCTTATGTTTTCCCCTTTGTTAAATTTCTGCTTTATTTTCGGCTTTTTTCCTTCTTTTTTCAATATGACTCCTATCCGCCCGTGAAAGCAGGCATTCAATCGCTTGTTTTCAGAGAGAAAAGCTCCGCCCGCACCGGCGGACGGAGCTTGCTTTTACCCCATTCATAATTTTTTGCTGTTTTACGTTATTTCACCCAGCCGGAAGCGCAGTTCTCTTCTCCGAAGAGGTTTTTGGCCGCCGTACAGATTGCGTCATATACCTCCTGGGCAGTGGCCTCGCCTGCCAGCAATGCCTGGAACTTGGGTACAATGGTCTCATCCATCATGGTCTTGGCATTGGCATTCATCTCTGCGGTAATCCCAGCGGGAGGAGCGATAACCTTGCTGACTGCCCTTTCTACTGCCGCCGCGTTGAGATCTGACTGATCCAGGGTGAAGGATTCCTGAGCCTTACGTCCGCTTTCACATACTGCGGAAAGATATACCGCATTGTCCACGGCTGCGGCTCTTTCACCGGAGCACAGGAAATCCAGGAATTCGCAGACGTTTTTCAGGTGGGCCTCTGTGGTGTTGTTGTTCTTCAAGGCAATCATGCCGTCAACGACGCCGTATACGCTTTCCGTAGCGTTTGCCATTGTGGGAACGGGAAGGAAAACATATTCCATGTCAATGGTGCCTTCCACTGCGGAGCCGTCAGCCTTGCCGGCGATATTCTTCTTGACGTTGCTCTCGAACAGGGGCATTGCCTTGCCTGTCAGCATGGTTTCACCGGTCTCCAGCATGACCAGACGCTGGCCGGCTTCCACGGAGTAGTCAGGCATGTAGCCGGATGTGGTCATAGTCTCTACTGCCTGCAAAAGGGACAGCATGTTTTCGGAGGTGTAGACATATTTCAGATCCGGTGTAAAGTTGGAGCTGATGCCTGCTGCCACGCCGAAGATGCTTACAAAGTCCGCCGTTGTTGCGCCGCTGTTTGCAAATACGAAGCCCCAGCGGCCGTCCTTGGTGCCGTTCTTGATTACCTCAAGGAATTCATCGTAAGTCCAGCCCTGGGTCTGGATCTTTTGTACGTCCGCGCCTGCCGCTTCCAGCATTTCGCGGTTGCCGCCCAGTGCCTGAATGGTTATGTACAGAGGGAACCCGTACAGGGTATCTTCCAGTGTCATGTAATCCAGTGCGTTCTGATCGTAGTCGGCAATGCGGTCCTTGCTCAGGTATTTCTTGATGTCAATGCCTACACCCATTTCAACATAAGTACCCACTGCACCGTAGCTCACCTCTGCAATGTCGGGGGCTTCACCGGCAAGCGCCATGGTGGTCAGCTTGGATGTATGCTCATCCCAGGAAGTAGCGATGACCTGAACGTCAATATTGGGATGGTCTACCTTGTACTCTTCGATCCAGCCGTTCAGATCTTCTACATAGGTTCCTGTTACAGGGGGAACCATAATGGTAATGGTGTCCGGCTTGTCACTGGAATCTCCGCACCCTGCCATGGAGAGCACCATGAGCCCGGCGAGAGCTGCTGCAATTACTTTTCTTAGTTTCATAACTTATCCTCCTTTTTTCCAACCTTCTCTTAAGGTGTTTTAACAATAACATAAATCTAACAAAGTTTCAACAAAACACGACATTGTTGAAACTTTGTTTCTCATTATGATTCTTTTGCCTGTCTTTTGGGAGGATGCAAGAAACTTTTCGAAAATTTCAGGCAAAAACAGCACAATTTACATACAATTATATATAATTACACGAAATTATCATTAGCTTTTGTCGATGTGCGTAATATTCAGGCGGGATACGCATTGATCGTAATTTGCCGTAACATAAGCCGTATACAGGATGTCGATGATGTTCAACTGTGCAATACGGGAGGAGATTGCCCCGCTGCGGAAGAGTGATTCATTTGAAGAGGTATAGAGCACATGGGTAGCCAGGGAAGCCATGGTGGAAGAAGCAAATCTTGTGATCAATATGGAAGGAGTATTATTGCCCTTAATCTGTTTCAGACATTTAATCATTTCGCCGGTCTCCCCGGAATAGGACACAAAGATTCCCAGGTCTCCCGGCCTGGAATTCTGAGCCTGCAGGTACTGGGAGTGCCAGTCTTCTACCACAAAGCAGGGCTTGTTTACCCTCAGGAATTTCAGATAGGCGTCCTTGGCAACGCAAAAAGATGCCCCCATGCCGAATATCAGAATATTTTCGCAGGAGCAGAGAAGTTCAACGCATTTCCTGACCTTCTCTATGTCTATCAGATTTTTTGTCTCTTCCAGGGAGATAATATTTTTATAGGTAATTTTTTCCACAATGCTTTCCACACTGTCGTCTCGTTCAATGTCATTTTTACTGATTCTGTCGTTGCTTTGATACAGGGCAAGCTCATAGATCAGAGACTGGCGGAATTCCCTGTATCCGTCGAAGCCCAGTCTTTTACACAGCCGCACAATCGTAGCGGGAGACACGTATATTTTCGCAGCCAGCTCCCGGATATTGCAGTCTAATACTGTACCGGGGTTTTTCAGCAGATATTCAACGGCAATTCGTTCCGAATTTCCGACAAAATCGTGCATTTCTCTCAGGCGTATCATGGGATTTTTCATATGTCCTCTCATTCTGCCGCGCGTGCGGCATAAACAAACGATGTCCTGTGGACATTATAGCACATTTTATTTCAGCAGGCACTACGTCTTCAAGCGAACCTCCTTGTAATAGTTATTTCCGTATGCTAAGATAGTCTTGCCTGCATGGATGTGAAACCTTTCCGAATTAAAATAATGGAGGGCACAAATGACGGGCCGGCAGAAAGTGCATGGAAAAGACGGGAAAGAGGGAGCGACAGATGGGAGAACAGGAAAAGAAAACGGAGCTGTGGGATGTGTATGACAAGGATCGGGTAAAAACCGGGAAGCTGCACAGAAGAGGGGAGAAGCTTGGGAAAGGCCAATACCATCTGGCGGTGCATGTGTGCATTTTTAACAGCAAAAACCAGATGCTGATCCAGCAGCGCCAGCCTTTCAAGGAGGACTGGAACAACATGTGGGATCTGACGGTGGGAGGGTCCGCCGTGGCGGGGGACACCAGCAGCCAGGCGGCAGAACGGGAGGTATATGAAGAACTGGGGCTGAAAATAGACCTGTCTGATGCGCGGCCTGATTTTACCGTAGCATTCCCCGATGGGTTTGACGATTATTATCTGATCCGAAAGGATGTGGAGCTTTCGGAGCTGGTGCTGCAGGAGACGGAGGTGCAGAGAGCCAGGTGGGCGGACAAGGAAGAGGTGCTGAAGATGCAGGAGGAAGGCACCTTTATTCCCTATTGGTTCCTGGACCGGCTGTTTGATCTGAAGCAGTGGTATCGGCAGTATCGGGAAGGAAATGAGGAAACGCCGATCTCTTATGAGTATGCCGGTGAGCGACGTCTGGCCTCCTGGATGAGCCTGGTGGAGGTAGTCAGAGGGAATTTCCCGGGTCTGGAGACGGAGGAAAAGCTGCAGGCATACCGGGAGACGGTGGAGAAATGTATGCGCCAGGGGACGGCTGTCTGCGCCCTGTTTGGAAACATGGTGGTGGGAATCCTGCTGTTTTCCGTAAAGCGGAATATGCTGTGCTGTATGGCAGTGCATCCGGGATTTCGGAGGAAACAGATCGGCACCCGCATGGTGGAGATGATGCTGGCGAAGATGGACAAAGAGCGCCCGGTGGTGGTGGAGACCTTCCGGGAGGAGGACGAGAGGGGAGCCGCTCCCAGAGCATTTTATAAGAAGCTGGGCTTTGAGGAAGGAGAGCTTTGTTTCTTTGAGGAAAACTATCCGGAGCAGCGGTTTTACCTGAGGAAACGGCAGAAATGAATGGATGTCAAAGAAGGGGCATGTACTTGAAGGAGGCATTCAGCAAGGAATTACATACAGGTGGGCGGCACTGACACAAGAGTCCTGATGGCGGAAAAGGCCATTCCGGGGAATTAGAAACGCAAATAATAAATTTTTCTTGACCTTGTCCCAGGGACAAGGTCTATTTTTGTACTATAATAACGGAGGCGATGCGGATTTGCTGTGAAGCTTCCGGGCAGCGGATGGGAGGAGAATTCTATTGAAGCTTTTGAAAGAACTGGTTCGACTGCACAGGTTCCTTTTCTTTACGGCCATGCTTTTGACACTGTTGTCAGTAATTTTAAACCTTTACTGGAACAGCTTTCTGGCGGATACCATCGACATGCTGACGAATAAGCTCCTGTCAGGCGTCCGGGATGAAGAAGCGCTGCTGCTTAAGCCTCTGGGAATGGCGGCAGTGATTATTCTGCTTCATGCCGGCGCCGGATACTTGTCCTCCTGCCTGGCCTCTTACACCTGTGAAGTGTTTGCCCATGAAATGCGAATGGGGTACAGCAGGTTTTACCTACAAAGCGATATTCGTATGCTCTCAGGGCTGAATGTGGGAGAAGAACAGTCGGCCATGCAAAACGAACTGGCAGAGGTATCCGTTTATCTGAATGAAAATCTGTTTTCTTTTGCAAGGCAATTTGTTTCCTTTGCACTTTCGGCAGCATATCTGCTGTGCCGGAATTCCCGGCTGATGCTGTTGTCCGTGCTTCCCGTGGTGCCGCTGATGCTTTACTGCTATGGTTCCGGCAAAGCCATCAAAAATCTTACGGAGCAGTGTCAGATAAGCAGGAAGCGGGTCAACGGGCTGGCTGACACCCTCTTGGAGCTCTTCCCGGTCATTCAGGTCTATCATGCCGGCGGGCTTATGGAGGCTGCCGTGGACGAAAAGCTGATCCAATGGGAAAGCGCGAATGTGAGGAAGGAGAGGGTGGCTGCCAGGCTGATGTCCCTATCCGGGGTGCTTTCCTTTGTGCCGCTTCTTATGCTGATGGGATTCGGCGGGACTATGGTGATAAACGGACAGATCCGTATCGGCCTTTTCTATATCTTTATCAATCTGTCAGGAAATGTGTCAGGCTTTTTGCAGAATATGCCCGGTATTTATGCCGCCTTCCGGCGGTTCGAGGCCTCTGTGGGCAGACTTGAGAAGAAGCTGGTTATGCAGATATAGTGCGGGAAATATTATCAGAAGGGAGAAACTATGTATCAGTACGCGGTTTATCTGGAAAAGGTATCCTTTTCTTATGGGGACACGAAAGTGCTTCAGGACCTTTCTCTTAAGGCCAGGCCCGGTGAGCATATCGGGATTATAGGCGACAGTGGATGCGGGAAAAGTACCGTCTTAAAGATTCTGGCAGGCCTTTATGAACCGGATAGCGGGAGTGTGATGATAGAAGGGGAGAGCCTGCCGGCAAAAATCAGAGGGAAGGCAGCCCTGGTGATGCAGCAGAACAGCCTTTTCCCATTGTCTATCCGGGACAATATAACCTGTGGGCATGATATTTCCGAGGAAAAGATATGGAAGGCCTGTGACAGCGCCAGTCTCAGCGGGTGGATTAAGAGTCTTCCCGAGGGCCTTAATACAAATGTGGGAGAACGGGGCAATCGGGTGTCCGGCGGCCAGGCCCAGCGGATTCAGATCGCCAGGGCGCTTTGTAAGGAGGCTTCTGTCATTTTGCTGGATGAACCGGCATCGGCCCTGGACCGGGATACCGGGCAGTCTGTCCTGGATGCCCTGAACCGGCTGACGCGGGGTAAAACGGTGATTCATGTCACCCACCACCCGGAGACCCTGGATGACAGTTGTGTCATTTATCGTCTGGAAGGAGGAAAACTGGTTCATGCGTGAGCTTTTCAGGCTGATAAAAAGAATGGGGATCAGGAGGAAGTATATCTTTCTTCTGATCGCAAGGGCTCCCTTTGACGGACTCAGGGCCTGGATGCTGGCAAACCTGATGAAAGCCGCATTTCTATGTCTGGAAACCAAGGACAGCGGCAGGCTGCTGGCGGTATGCGTGACTTATGGGTTGATCTGTGCCCTTTTGTTCTTATATAATGGTACTGTATGGAGCTTTTATGCGGCATTTTCTGCCAGGGTGGAAGCCAGGCTTCAGAAGATGATGTTTCGAAAGCTTCTGAGCCTGCCGTTTAAGCGGGTGGATGGCTGTTTCGGCGCCGAGTGGATCACAAGATTAAACAGTGACATACAAGCGGTAAACACCCTGATGAGCGGCCCTCTGAACGTTCCTCATGCGGTGGTTTCCATTGTCAATACGATGCTGTGTTCTTTTCTGATGCTTGGCAGCAGCCGTCTTTTATTTGTGGTGACCTGGGTGTTTATTCTGCCTCATCTGTTCCTAAATTACAGGATCGTGCTGAAAGTGATACCTGAATTAAAAGAGGAATCTCAAAAGGCTATGGCCGAAAGCACATCGGTCATCAAGCCTCTGGTCGCGGAGGCGGAGGCCATCCTGCTTTACGATGCAGGGGATCTGATGATGAAGAAATGTGAAGAAAGCAGCCGCAGGCTGTTGAAGGCGAATCAGAACAGGCACATGAGAAATGCTTTGAGTGGTGCGATCCTGCAGTTATTCGGATACGGCGGATTTTTTGTGATATTGACAGCGGGATACGGCCTCATCTTACAGGGTATGCTGTCTCTTGCGGAGGTGATGTACTGCCTGCAGGTCAGGCAATCCATTCTGGCAGCAATGCTGATGCTGTGTAACAGCAGGAACAATATCAAGGCAAATTCGGTTTGCGTAAAACGCATTCAAGACGCATTGGAAGAGGAAGGGGCATATGAAGGATAATCTTATGTTGATCGGAGAAATCGCAGAGTTTTTCGGCGTTTCCAGAAAAGCAATCCGCTTATATGAAAAGAAGGGTATTTTGAAACCGGTGGAGGTGGACGCCCGCAACGGCTACCGTTATTATTCCGCAGACCAGGTGAGGCAGCTCAATGCGCTGCTGGAACTGAAAGCATTGGGCTTTTCCCTGGATGAAATAAAGACGGTTCTTGACGGGGAGGCTACCAGGCAGCAGCTGCTTGCCAGCCTTGAGAAAAAGAGGCAGGCCTGGCAGGAGGCTTTGGATACGGCAAGCTATAAGATGGAATGCCTGGGCAATATTATTGGCAATCTGCGGAATTTCCAGGGCAGTGCTGCAGACATAAAAGATTTTACGCAGATGACGGATGAGGAGCGGGCCTGGCTGCTGGTAAAGCTGGTGTGCGTGGAGGACGTCAGGGCGCAAAAGACGTTGAGCGAGGCATTGTGGCTGTGACGGAAGGATAAATATCTTCCTTAAGATCTATACTGTTGACAGGTGTGAAGAAACAGTGTAAAACTAATTTACCTGAGAGGTAAACTTTAAAGAAGCAGGAGTGAAGATAGAGTACAAAAGCCGAGAACTTGAAAGGGTCTGCCTGGATGCCAGGCAAAAAGTATCAAATATGCTGCAATGGGCTGGAGACGAAATATCGGATAAGCAGGGAATGAAACGGATTCCCTGCTTTTTTCAGGAAAATGATATTGGGGTTTGCCCTAATCTGTCCGCGGTGGTAGAATGGCTTCAGGAGCCGCAGCAGAGCTGCGGCATAGACGGGAAGTATGAAGAAATTCCGCAAGGTAAAATTATGGAGGGATAACGGAAAATGTACGACAAAAAGGCATGGCTTGAGAAAATTGATGAGGTGATTGCAAGGGGGCCTTACAGGGCAGACTGGAACTCGTTGTCTGCTTACAGGGTGCCGGAGTGGTATAAGGACGCAAAGTTTGGTATTTTTATTCACTGGGGGATCTACAGTGTCCCGGCCTTTGGAAATGAATGGTATTCCCGGAATATGTACATCCAGGGCAGTCCGGAATTTGAGCATCACAGGAAGACCTATGGGGAGCAGAAGGATTTCGGGTATAAGGACTTTATTCCCATGTTCCGGGCGGAAAGGTTTGATCCGGAAGAGTGGGCGGAGCTTTTCAAAAAGGCAGGCGCCCGGTATGTGGTGCCTGTGGCGGAGCATCATGACGGGTTCCAGATGTATGACAGTGAGATCTCCGGGTGGAATGCCGCGGCCATGGGACCGAAGCGGAATGTGCTGGGAGAGCTGTCGGAGGAATTTAACAGGCGGGGGATGGTGAACGGCGCATCCACCCACCGCATCGAGCACTGGTTCTTCATGGGCCATGGGAAAGAATTTGAGAGCGATATTACGGATGCGGAGCAGGAGGGGGATTTCTACTGGCCGGCCATGCCTGAACGGGATCACTACGATCTTTTCAGTGAGCCTGCGCCCACGGCGGCATTTCTGGAGGACTGGATGATTCGCACCTGCGAGCTGATCGACAGGTACCGGATCAAAATTTTATATTTCGACTGGTGGATCCAGCATCAGAGCGCAAAGCCCTATCTGCAGAAAATAGCTGCTTACTACTATAACAGGGCTGCGGAGTGGGGAGAAGAGGTGGTGATTTGCTATAAGCATGATGCCTTTATGTTCGGTACTGCCCTGGTGGATATTGAGAGGGGCCAGTTTGCCCGGATTCAGCCCTTTTACTGGCAGACGGATACGGCCATTGCCAAGAATTCCTGGTGCTACACGGAAAACAATGATTTCAAAAAGGCCAAAGACATTTTGTGTGACCTTGTGGATATTGTCAGCAAGAACGGCAACCTGCTCCTGAACGTAGGGCCCAAAGCGGACGGGACCATCTCTGATGAGGACAGGGCAGTGCTGCTGGAAATCGGAGACTGGATGGAGAAAAACGGGGAGGCTGTCTATGGCAGCAGACCCTGGCGGATCGCGGCGGAAGGGCCCACAGAGGTGGCAGAAGGCCAGTTTACAGACGGCAGGGATAAGGTATTTACTTCCGAAGATTTCCGGTTTACCGTAAAGGGGGGCAGCTTGTATGCGATTTGTCTCCACTACCCGGAGGACGGAAAGGTAACGGTGAAGGCGTTGGGCGAGCAGGACGCGTCCCATCTGCCTAAGTTCCACGGCATTATTAAAAGTGTGGAAATATTGGGCTTTGAGGAACGGCCTGAGTGGAAACGTGACGGGGAGGGACTGCATATTACCACAAAGACGGTAACCAGTGACAAGCCGGTGGTGTTTCAGATTACACTGATGTAGAAAGAATGAGGATTCTGCGAGGCGGAATAGTGGGGAGGATAAGATGCGTTTTTTGGCAGCGGAAGATCATGTAACAATTACGGGAAGGACGTTGTTTGTGGAGAATACCCGGTATTTGGGTTTTTCCGCCAGCGCCGTTTCCTTTACCTTTGAGGGAAAGAAGGCTCAGGCGTCTATCTGGAGTAACGCCAATGAGTGGGGTGAGGGCAGCGATCCGCTGCGGGGCTGGATAGCGGTGTATGTAAATGGGGAGGAAGAGCCTGAAAGGCGCATCTGCCTGGACAGGGAAGAGGCTGTTTATACCTTGTATGAGAGTGAGCAGGAGAGAAAAGTTACCCTGACCGTGGTAAAATATTCAGAAGCGGCTTTCGGAAAATGCGGGATCCGATACCTGGAGATCGACACGGACCGCCTGTTGGCACCGCCTGCCCATAAGGAGAGGAAGCTGGAAATAATCGGGGATTCCATTACCTGCGGCTATGGTGTGGAGGCAGAGAATGAGCTTCAGGCATTTCAAACAGCCACGGAAAACCCGGCAAAGTCCTTTTCCCTGCTGACGGCAAAGGCACTGGATGCAGAGGCAAATCTGATTTCCTGGAGCGGAAACGGCATTATATCGGGATATGTGGACGAGACGGCCACAGTGCCGTCGGACGGATGCCTGATGCCTGAAATATATGAATTTACCGATCTTTCCGGTTCGGAAACGCTTTTCGGGCAGGATAAGATGAAATGGGAAAGATGGGATTTCAGCCGGTTTGTGCCGGATGTGATATTGATTAATCTGGGCACCAATGACTGCAGCTGGTGCAAGGATATGCAGGAGAGGAAGGACCACTACAGGGATCAGTATGTGGAATTTTTAAAGGCCGTCCGGGGGCACAATCCCCAGGCCCATATTTTGTGTATGCTGGGGACTATGGACCAAAGAGTGCTGAAGGAAGCGGAAGAAGCGGTGAGGATCTTTTCGGAGAAGACAGAAGATGACGCGGTCCATTTCCTTGCCTTACCGGCCCAGAATCCGGAGGACGGCTATGGGGCAGACTGGCATCCCAGCCCTCTGACCCAGCGGAAAACGGCAGAGCTTGTGACGGCGGAGGTTCGGCGGATTATGGGCTGGTAATATGTGGTATGGAGGAGAATCCGGTTATGAAGATATATTTGATGCGGCATGGGGAAACGGAATATAACAGGGTTGGCAGGCTGCAGGGGCAGAGTGATATTCCTCTGAATGAATTCGGAATCCAATTGGCGGAAAAGACGGCGGAGGGTCTGAAGGATGTGCATTTTGATGCTGTTTTCAGTTCACCTTTACAGCGGGCGCTGGAGACGGCCCGGATTGTAACCGGCAGCAGGAAAGTGGAGGTAGAGACGGATGAACGCCTGAAGGAGATTCATTTTGGCCTTGGCGAGGGTGCCCGTTTCGACGAGGCGAAGAGGGATGAAGCCCATCCGGTGCATGATTTTTTCTGCAGACCGGGATGCTATGTTCCCATGGGAGAAGCGGAATCCTTTGACCGGGTCAGGGAGAGGGGGAAGTGCTTTCTGGAAGAAAAAATTTTCCCGCTGGAGGCCGGGCTTGCAGCAGAAGGCAGGGAATCCGGTAATGTTTTGATTGTGGCCCACGGGGCTTTCAACCGCTGCATCCTGAACAGGATTGCTGGGATACCGGATAGTGAGTTCTGGAAAATCAATCTGCCCAACTGTGCCGTGTCCATTCTTTCCCTGGAGGGGGGAGTGCTTCGGATCCTGGAGGAGAGCAGGATTTATTACGAAACGCCGGTGAACGGAAGACCTTAGTGTGAAGAGAAGTTCTAAGGCTCGCAGCATAGGCTGCTTCGCAAAGTCAGCAAGCTGA
>ERZ777011.1264-NODE-1264-length-28357-cov-3.524097_pt1 | contig 28357 bp, 29 predicted proteins | sample MGYA00374964_ERZ777011 | MGnify/ENA primary metagenome ERZ777011 (study PRJEB29310, sample SAMD00008975) | mouse gut metagenome | study: EMG produced TPA metagenomics assembly of the Metagenome analysis of fecal microbiota from mouse which was promoted... | reverse complement strand
AATATTCCCTAGTTTAGAACAATCTAAGACTTCTGAAACATCCTTAGCTAATCCTAGCTCCTTACCAATAGCATAAGCGGTGCTAGCGTGGTCGCCTGTCACCATCTTGGTTTTGACGCCCATGCGTGTAGTCTGACGAATAGCCTGTGCGACCTCTGAGCGAAGTGCATCAGCAATCGCAATGAAACCCTCGAATTTGAAGGTATCGCCTTTTTCAAGACGTGTAAGCTCATTGATTTCGTGCTGCAACCTGCCAGTAGCAATTGCGATAACTTTATAGCCTTTACCAGCAAGTTCTAATAGTTGCGCTTCAATCGTTTCACGCTCACTTTGCTTTAGTTTGGTACGACTCAGGATTACTTCTGGTGCGCCTTTTACTGCAAGCAACAATCCACTTTTTTCATCGCAGTAAAGATTACCAGATAATTTCAGGTTTTGATCGAAAGCATAAGACTTGAGTGGCGTAAGTTCGTTTAGTGGATAATTTTGCTCTTGGAGATAATTCAATAAACAAACATCTAGTGGGTCGGCTACTGAGGTGCCGCCGGAAGCACTAATGAGAGTGGCTGGAAGCAAAGTCGCCTGTGCTAGGCTGTCGCGAAAGTCCGATTTAATGTTGGGTGTCCAAATTTCTTTGAGTTCTAGGCGATTCTCAGTCAAGGTGCCAGTTTTGTCGCTAGCAATAGTAGTCACAATACCAATTGATTCAATGGCTTTAAGTTCTTTGATAAGTGCTTGTTTTTTCGCCATGCGTTTAGCGCAAAGCGCAAGAATAATTGAAATTGCAATTGGTAGACCTTCTGGTACGGCCGAAACAATCATTGCGAGCGTGAACTTGAGCGCGCTCAGAATATCAATACCATCTACTAACTGCACTGCTAGTACAATAATGGCTAAAAATACTACTACAATTGCAACCTTAAACACTAATTTATTAATTTTTTCGGAAATTGGGCTGGATTCTTCTACTGACGAAGCCAGCGAAGCGATGCGTCCATATTCCGTATCATTACCTGTAGCCGTAACCAAGATTTTGCCAGTACCAGTCACTACAAAAGAACCAGCAAATACCATATTGCGTTGTTCGTAAACCTTTTTGTTGTCAGAAATCGCCCGTGCGTCCTTGGCAATTGAAGTCGACTCGCCCGTTAGCATAGCTTCATCTGCTAGAAGACCAGATTCATTCACAATGCGCCCGTCAGCTGGAATACGATCACCCTCGCGCAAGATTACAATGTCCCCTGGCACTAGCTCGGTGGCATCCAAAATCTGTTCTTCACCATCGCGAATTACTGCTACGCCGTGCTGAGTGTTAGACTTAAGTGAGCGCAAAATTCGTTCAGTCGAAAATTTCTGAATATAATATATTACCGTGTCTGCCACAATAATCGTGCCCACAGCAATGGTCTCAATCCAATCCTGCTGAATAGCCGACAAAATCATTGCGATGAGTAAAACCACCATAAAGACGTCCATAAAAGGTTCAAGCAGCTTACGCCAGAGTGGGGTTTCTTTGAACTTAAGTAAGTTTTTACCATAAACCTCCTGGCGCTTATGCACTTCGCGCTTAGTTAGTCCTTTATCCGGATTGACAGCGAATTGCTCAAGAGTTTCTTTGACGGTTTGGTTGTAGAAGTTAGCCATAAGCCTAGTATAAAGGTGAGGCTGAGTTTTGTCCACACAAAACGCTATGCTTATGCTATAATAGAGACGTTAATAAACAAGCTCGAGGAGGTAGAATGAGCGAGCCTAACCCACCAAGCCAGCCCAAAGTGAATGGGTCTGGCGAGTCAGCTGGTAGCAGTCCAGTTCAGTTTAATTCTGCGACGTCGACTAAGGCCAGTCAACCAAAGGATTATTTTGCTGAACAAAACAAAAAACGTGCTGAGAAAAAACAAAAAGCCAGCAAAGCACGCAAAAAGATATTTATTATCGGCGGGGTTATTGCGCTCGTTGCGATTATTGTGGCTGTGATTTTTATCGTGATTGATATGCAAACTCCGAAGCCTACCGTTAAAGATGATACTGACGGCGATGGCAATACTGATTTATCTGGTGCACAGAACCTTAGTGAGCAAGTGACTGACGTGTTTGAGCCGACTTATGAGGTTGACGAGAATGGCAACATTGTGGTGGATGGCGACTTGGAAGCTGCTGAAGTAACTTTTGTTGCAGCTTTGGCTAACCCAGCAAATAAAGACCGTATTGATACAATTTATCTGGCACAAATTATTTTCTACTCCTCACTTAGCAATAACCAACGCATTGTAGAAATTGCTGAAAATGTTAACCCCAGCAAGTTAAATCTTTCCGAACGGATTAAGTTTTATAATTTAACTTATTTAGCCTATGCAGCACTCGGAAACAAAGACCGGGCTGATCACTATTACAAGCTAACACGTGAAGCTGCCGATAAAGTAACTGGGATTGGAGGATAGTAATGAAAAAACATTATAAACACTTAGGGATTGTGTGCTCAGTAGTAGCACTGGCCGTTGTGTGTGTACTTGCTGGAGCACAGGCCTCGTTCGCTGATCCTCAAGGTGGTGACTCCGATTCTGACAAAGTAGGTGGATGTAAGGACAGCGGTACCAACTGTACTAGCTGGGGGATTACTTGGGTAAAACAACCTCTCGATGAATTTTTGGCCTCGGCCGAACGCGTTGGTTTGTCAGAAAAACAAAAGCAAGACATGATTGCCGCTTGTGCAGGCATGGCGGATCCCTACGTAATTAGGCAAGCATACGTCGACTTCGCCAATGGTGGCAAAATCCAATTCGATAGCGTGAGTGGCTTGATTGCTAATGATGTAGCCGACCGTAACAATGCGATTTACGTTGATCCGTCGACGATTCCCGGCGGTCTGACCGTTGCCGAAGCTCAAGCACTATTTGAATATGCTCTCAGCATCGGCGTTGATATGGAGTATGCATGGGAAAAGATGGCTATCTTCTCCTTTGACGAAGCTTGGATGAGTTGTGGTACAAACGCAGCGTGCATATCACAGCTACTACAAACTAAAGAAGAAGAGGCTAAGAAAAATGGCGATGGTCCTGGCGCAATGCCATATTTTCAATCTAAGACGATAATTGACGTTGGTGACGGCATCCCTGAAGGCCCACAAGATTCTGGGTGGGATGGCCACGTGACGGTTGAATTCAGTACCGATGAATCAGATGTTGCCGTGAGTTTTAATCATACCTTGCAATATGTACCAAATGGGTTTTCGATTGGTAATGGTAAGTTTACGACTAAGGGTACTGCCGGCAACGACGATAAAAGTAATACCAATATCGCGGACGTGGTGGACACCGTGAACAACTTTACGCCATATACTATCACAACTGGTGGTGGAGGTAACTCTAATAGGTATACAGACAGTGGTGGTTCGACTGATTATTCTGGTGGCACAGAGTGGGTGCATCTAGAACCCGGCGAAACTAAGACCGTCTGTAGCTACATCAACTATAACCGCAAGTTTGCCAATATGAAAAGCAAGACTCATGTCTATGTCGCAGATAATCCGGCTACGACTACCGATGAGTCAGAGTCCCACCTGGACTGGTATTTAGCAAATTATTCTGGCTCTGGTAGTTCTGGTGCTTGCGCTACGATTACGCGCCCGTCTGACCCAGGAGGCACACCACAAAATCCAAACCCTGGCGCTGGCAATCCTAGTGGTGTTCCAAACTCCAATATTATGTATGCTGGCGAATCCACAACTTTACAATGGGATATTAATGCCCCAACATATGAAGTGCGTCGCCTGATGGAGCGTCAAATTACGGCGCACCTAGTGGATGTGCTTCCGGGAAACGAGGGTCGATTCTTCAATAGCTCTTCACGTTCAGCAAATGATCCTTATGGACATTATTCTGGGCGCAACATCGTGGCACGTCATAACTTTGGAGAAGAAGGCGCAAATCTAAATAATAGCCCTGACACTTATAGCAAGGCCTTTGGGGTAGTGGTGCCAGATTACGTTGGATATAAATATTGCCACTCGGGCGGATATCGTTATGAATCATGGTATAGCATTAATGGTAATTGGAAACATGACACTCGTATGGATAAACCTTGGCGAAACTACTGGTATGTCTATAATGCCTCATGTCGCGTGATTGCAAAGAAGCCAACTGTGGCAATTTGGAATGGTAGCATTTTATCGGCTGGCGGTGTAACTACGGCCTCATCAACACGCTATGATAATGCCGTGATGGGTAATCGCATTGAGGGCGGTGGGTCACGCACACTTTACGGTGCTTGGACGGAATATCTAGCCGCAATTGGGCGCAATGTAAACTATTTTGCTTCTGGCTCAAGTTTGGCGATTGGTTCTAAGACTTTGGCGCCACCCAAGAGTAGCCCGCTTGATACTAGTAACTCTAGCCTGACGATTGCTAATAAAAATCGTTTAGGTAGCTCGGGCATTGTTAATAACTCGACTTACCGCACACGCCTTACGACTTTCCTTGAGAACCAAGCGGTGCACCCCGGTGGTAATACTCTTGGCGCCATGACTAATGTCGCAAATACGCAGATTCTAAGTTATGACGGTGACCTCAAAATCACCGGCAATATCACAACTCAGCCTGGTGACTATACCAATATCTATAATATTCCGCAGGTCGTAATCTTTGTCCATGGGAACTTGGAGATTGCGAGCGATGTCACACGGATTGATGCCTGGCTGATTGTGGATGGTAAAATCAATACCTGTAGTGAATTTACATCTGGTTCAACTGAATCTGATGCGGTGGCACGTCTGCGTGATAATTACTGCACCAAGCAACTCGCATTCAATGGCCCAGTAATGGCAAGCGGTCTCACACTTAATCGCTCGTTTGGTTCAGATCATCTGGTTACTCGCACAGGTACGTTTGGAGCGGCTTCAACCAAGTGGAATACTGGTGAAGTCTTCAACCTACGCATGGATAGTTATTTGTGGGCCTACGCTCAAGCGGGGCGTTACGCTTCGAGCTATACCGAAAGCTACACCCGCGAACTAGCGCCACGCTACTAATCATAACCTTTGAGGCGCAAAGCCTGCTCGGCGGCTTCCGCATAGTCAAAAAGTTGTGTTATCATACCAACAACATAGACTTGCGGTTGCCGCCAAAGGTTCTTCCAATCACATCCTTTAAGTTTGAGATTATTATGTAGCTGCTTGGCTTCGCGTGTCAATAGCGGGATAAAAGTTAATGCTACCGTGATACTAAGCGCCAGCCCTTCAGTATCTACATGCAAAATTCGGAACGGAGTACAAAGTGCGGCGATTCCTTGTGCGAATTCACGCGGGCTGAGCAAATGGGAAATAATATATGTTGCCTCAATGGCAAGCCCCAGCCGGCAACCCACTAGTAGGGCTTGGTGCCAGTCCGCAAACAAAAGATTGCATCCTACCACAAAGAGTACAAAGCCGCAGTTCTTGATAAAAAACTTTAGCACTGTACGCCAACAGCTAATAGGCAAAAGAATAATGATTATAACTTCTAACACTGCAAGTAAACTAAGCATCCAAAAGTCATTAATCCAGAATAACCAGATATCATAGATTATAAAACCCAGGATTGAGAGCGCGCTTTTCATAATTGTTCTCGCAAATCGTGGAGATTATCTGCTTTGAGCTTTTTGGCCACTTGAAGCAACATTGGCACTTCAAGCCCGTGCTGAGTTAGAAATTTGGAATCCCGGATTATTTCAGCAGGTGTCGAAATAATCATTTTACCATCATCTAGAATCAATACTCTATCGGCTAATAAAATCTCATCCAGTAAATTCGTCATCATAACAATACCGATTCCTTGTTTTTTGAGCTCTTCTAAAATCCGATAAACTGCTCGCCGACTAGGCAAATCCAACATCGAAGTCGCTTCGTCCAAGATTAGATATTCTGGCTGTAAGGCTAACGCACTAGCGATGGCTAGACGCTGTTTCTGCCCGCCGGAAAGCTCACGGGGGTTAGCATCAAGTTTGTCGCTCAGCCCCACTTGCGCGAGGACTTGCTGGATGATTTTGTGCCGCTCAGCTTGGATTTTTTGTTCACGTTCACGCCGACGCTTAGGTAAGTCAGCAATTTCCGGCAAATTCAGATTTCGCAAAGCGAAGCCAATTTCATCTTCCACTTTGCCAAATAAAATCTGATGATTAGGATTCTGTAAAACTAGGCCCGCCTTTTGGCGCAATTCCCGTACAGACGTAGAGTACTTCAGTTCTAAATCGTCTAGCCAAACCTTTCCTTGAAAGTCTAGCTTAAGCCCGGCCAAGACTTGTGCCAAGGTAGTTTTACCGCTACCGTTTTGCCCAATGACAACTGTGGTCTCGCCAGAAGCAATCCCTAAATCTGCTTGCGCTAGAACCGGACGCCCAGAATAGCCACAACTAAATTGTTCTAGCTTAATCATACTTAACATCCATCAAGTAATTGATGCGCTCACCAAAAATTTTTACCACCGCTACTATTGTTGCGAACATTATTGGAGCCATGATTAATTGCTTGATAATCCGCACCGGCACCACAATTTTACTGGCGTCGCCTACCGTCATTAGTACCCAAACGGTGTTCAGTCCACCATTAAGTACGCCCGTAATCAGCAAAATACAAATTATCAAGCGCAAGATAAATTTTTTATCCAAATGGACGCCACTTGGACGATATAGGCAGATCCCAGCCACAAGCCCCATCAAAAACGCGGTCAGAGTGTAGCCAAAGAAAAACTCTCCCGACGGGAACAATACCGCGCCAATCAAATCTGCCACTGTGGCTACAAAAGTAGCGCCCGGCCATCCCAGCATCGTGCCAGCCAGCATCACTGGTACAAACATAAAATTCACCTGCAAAATTGGCGTGCGAAACGACAAAAAACGTTGCAAAACGATTGTGGTCGCAATCAAAATCGCAATTAAAATTACTCTACGCGCCCGTGACATACGTGGCGCAGGGTGGTTGGTCATAAAAACTCCTTCCCCGCTTACGAGGTCGGCAAAAAGCTCTCCATCATAGCGGAATGCGAGCCAGAATCAGCGGTTTCCCCTTGCCTTGCGGGCAACTTCCCGTCCCACAAGTCTTAACTATTTTGGCTCTACTCTATTAGTTGATAATAAGATGATTATAGCACGTTTTGCGAAACAAAATCCATTACATCCTGCCACACTTCCTGCTTCCCTTTTTCGTTCAAAATCTCGTGGCGCATGCCAGGATAAAGTTTGCTTGTGACGTTCTGATAGCCACGCTGGCGCATAAAATTCACCGCTTTTTTAAAATCTTTATGACTAATCAAACAAGGGTCATCAGCGCCAGAAATAAAGAAAATCGGCGCCTCAGGATTAGCCATCACCCAACCTTTCTTGCTATAAGCACGTTGCGCCAAACCAAATAGAGTTTCAAACCCGTTCAAAGTAAAAACGAAACCATCGCGCGGATCAGCGTCATACGCTGCTACCACTGCGGGGTCACTCACAACCCAGGAATTCAACGTGGGATAATGCCTACTCATATCGATGGCTTGACCGTTTTTGCGGGCCAGTTTGGCTGATTTCTGATTATAGCCGCCAAAAGCAAGCTGGTTTACGAATTTACTCCGATGCTTGGCGCCGCGGAAGATTTGCAAGAACCGTACAACCATTTTACCTAAGCCAGCACCTACGCGTTTGCTGGGCGAACCACAAACAATTAGCCCATTTACAGCTACATCATACTTTTGCATATAACAACGCACCACCAGTGACCCCATGCTGTGGCCAAAAAGTGTTAACGGCAATCCTGAGAAGCGCTCCTTGATATATTCTGTCACCTGATATACGTCGTCAATAATTCCATTAATACCATCCGGGCCAAAATAACCCCAATCTTTTTCCGACTGCACACTAGCACCATGGCCACGATGGTCATGAATAATCACCACAAAGCCCTGCTCGGCACAATAGTCCATAAAATCATGATAGCGTTCGCGGTGCTCCGCCATACCGTGCACCAGCTGCAAAATCCCGCGCGGTTTTCCCGCCGGAATTCGCAGACTCACACCCAGATCCAAATTATCATGTTGACTTTTGATGGTAAATTCTTCACGTTGCATAAACATATTATAGCATGTATAATATAAGGGTTATTATGTATTCTACAACTACTTTGTCCAAAAATACCAAGCTCACAGGTAAGCTTGTAGGGACACACCAGCAAATCGACCGAGCTGCGCGCAAAGTATTAGCTAAGCATCTACCTCTTGGCAAATATTTCCCTAGCATTAAGGAAATTCGACACTTTTCTGGAGCGTTGGGCCCAGACGGGCTCAAGCGTAAAAGCCCGGATGAGGATGACCCCTCGCACATGTTTGACGGCGAGAATGGCGCCCAGCTAGTGCAACAGATTATGGATCATCATTATAATTTGGTACAGGCACTGAAAAAACGTAATGATGTGCGGGCAGCGTTTGAGGCGGCATGGCTAGCGCACAAGGTGACAGATGCCCTCACGCCAGCACACCATTTTCCGCTATCTGAGGCCAAAGAGGAGCTAATGTCCAATAAGGAGTTTGTAAAGATTTTTGGCGAGCCGATTAAGGGGATTATGCATGGACGGAGCATGGTAGAAACCGCACGCAATAACTGGCTATACTGGGGTGCGGGCGGGTATTTTTCCAAGCATTTAGCCTATGAATACGGTGTAGTGGTGATTGCTGCAATGCTGCCAGAACGACAGATTATGCCAGTGGTAGGTAAGGCGGAGTTCCAGTATGTGGACGCCAAGCGCACGTTGTTTGATTCGCTCGCGCGTATTCAGCCAGCCAAGATTTATGATAATTTTCGCAAGAATGGTTGGACGACAGACTTGGCACTCGAAACTAAAAACCTGGTTTTGCCTGAGATTGTGCGGGCGGTGGCGCTGATCTGGTATTCTGCCGCCGAGGAAGCTTATGGTTTGCATCGCCAAAAGTCTCCAAAACCGCAAAAAGGAGCAAAAAGTGCTCGGAAAAAATGATTTAAGAGTGTTAGCAGGACGGTTTAAGGGGGTGAAGCTACAGTCGCCTCGGTCAAAGCTGACGCACCCCATGGGTTCACGCGAGAAATTAGCGCTATTTAATATGCTCCAACCCTATCTGGAGGGTTCTCGGGTGCTGGATATTTATGCCGGTTCGGGGGCGCTAGGGATTGAGGCGCTGAGCCGTGGCGCTAGGAGCGCGTTTTTCGTGGAAAAATCGGCTAAAATTGTCAGAATTATTTGCCAAAATTTGCAGCAAATCGCCGAGAAAGGCCATTTAGAGGCGATTCTGGAGGCTTTACCTCCAGAGAGCCGTGGCACTGCGACTAATCAAAATCCGGCCAATTTGCCCGAAAATGCGATTTTTTACAATGTTTTTATATCTAGTGCAAGGGATTTTGTCGAAAACTCGGCCCTAGAAGGCGTTTTTGACGTGATTTTAGCTGACCCACCGTATGACAGCTTTGAGAAGACCGAAGTGATAAATTTGTCCAAATTATTGCGAAATGGGGGAATTTTGGCGCTATCCTTCCCTTATGCGCAAGGTGTACCGGAGTTTGACGATATGGAGCTTCTGACGGCACGTAAATATGCCACGGCTGGGATTGCGATTTATCGGAAAATCTAAAAAATTATGATATAATTAGCCTATGCCCGTGTGGTGAAATTGGTATACACGTATGCCTTAGGAGCATATGCCGCAAGGCGTGCTGGTTCAAGTCCAGTCGCGGGCACCAGAGGATACAAAGATGGCTCATTTGAGTCATCTTTTGGTGGTAAACAATAGTAAAGTGGGCTCAAATTATGCGTTCCAACTTTTTCAAACTCCCCTGTGCTCAGATTAACCTTGATTCCGTGATGGAGAATCATCTGCTGCAGTTGCGGACGATTGGCGTTCTTAGCAGAAAAGCCGCCATCCCAGTAGACATCGAGTAGTTCGATGTCGTTCGTTTTACAGTAGTCGATGATAGCCTGTTTCTGCACGTCACGGTAGGCTCCGTCCACCTGTTCCTCAGTTGAGACACGGGTGTAGCCAATAGCGGTTTTGATGATGTGATTTGATACTAGTGTTTTATTCATTGCTTGATTTCTCCTCGGAGTTAATTAGATTCGTAAGTAATTCAGGGTTGGATGTGAGCGTTAGGGCTATTTCTCCAAGAGTAATACCAACTTTCCTGATGTAGTCGTCGAGGGTTTCGGCACCTTTGCCGAGGATTTTCCTCAATTCCTTGACGCTCATAAAAGGTGTCGCCAAACTAGGCGTAGAAGATTCCGAGGCGAAGCCAGTCGGAAGTGCGTTGGAGGTCATAAATCATTAGCCCTCCTCTCTGCGATGGCTACTTCGCCATCACTTAGAAAAGAAAAGGTGTCGTTCCGCCGCCAACGGAGTCGATTCCGACTTTTGCTCCTGCCCTTTCTACCTCTGTGAGGAGCACGGCTTATTCAATCAGGTGTCGTGACACTTTTTAGATGTCTCTAGCCTTATCATACCCTAAATGGAACGGAAGTCAATATGCATCACTAGACCTATGATGGAAAAATCCCAGAACCGCATTTGGTTCTGGGATTTAGTTTGTTGGCTTACCTACCTGGGCTTAGCAATCGTCATACGCTGATTTAAAATCCGGAGTGATTTTTGACGAGTTGAGATTCGCACTAAGATACTCCTGTGCCGCCAGCATACCGTAGAGCGAGCATTGCTCATCCTCGTCCAACTTCGCACCAGAGGTGCAGACATAGAGACGGATAAAATCTACCTCTGCTACCGAAATCGTGGCGTAAACTGAGCCGCTATGCATCGACCAGCCATTCTCCTCAATATAATAGCCAGATGCAGGACCAGGTTCGATTGGGCGGTTGAGGTTCTGCCATTGACGCATTTTTGATGCCCACGCCGTCTTCAGGGCAGAGTAGCCGTAGCAGTTGACCGGTTCAGTGTGTCCATCTTCACAGACATACTGAATCGTATGACTGCCTCTGGGGTCGATTTTGTAAACGAACTCCCTTTCGCAGACATCTTGTTCTTCACCATTCAGCCAAGTTTGATAATTGCTCATTCCGCCCAGCCACACATCTGCATCTTTACAGAGCGGCACCATCGTAATCCGAATGCAACCGTTATGACTATCACGGAAAGCCGGTATGGTTGCAGCCCTTTTCCTGACCGCTTTGACGATAGTTGAAGCAAGTTCCTGATAGGTAAAAATCTGTTTTTTCTCCATAAAATCACCTCCCTGATAGTTGGAGAGTCGAAATGTGCCCCTACGATGCAAATTTTGTAGGTCTATCTTCCCATTGTAGCACACATTGTTGAATTCGTCAATAGCAACAGAGGTCAGACTGGAATCTTTACCTTAAACCCCACAATCTCAGGCGACCGATAGTTCACCGATTGTCGATTCAGCCTCCTAGTATAACTTCGGTAGCCACTTCGGACGAGATGCTCAGTATACTTCCATTGTAGGTCAGTAGCCTCAACTACGGCTTTATGGAAGTCAGGGTATTTGTCGCACCAGCGATAGAAAGTGTCAGTAGAAATCATGCTCCACGGCACGCATCGGTCACGGTGTAGCCATCACGAATCAAGACTAGGATTCGCTCTGTGACTTCTGGGGTGAACTTCGATTTTCTACTCATATCCTCATCTTATCACGACTTTATAGTCTCGTATTTTCGCTCTCATAATACTAGAAAATCGATGGAGATTGTTAGACGGTTCAGAAAGCCTGATTCCGTCAGATTTGCCGTAATTGAGATTCTGGAATCACCAACATTTGATTTTGCTACTCCCAGACAAGTCAACAGAGGTCAGGAGCGTGATTCTACTGTGTCTGACCGTGCCAACATTGCTCCTGGATTCTCCGATACCAACCAGGAAAACTACGCTTGAATACCTCAACATTGCAGATGTGCTGAACATTGCGACCGTTCTCACACTTGAGATATTCCACTCTACCGATTACTGAGTTTACGCAAGGCAGATATGACTTGTCCTCAGTGATACTACCAAATCTCACAGGCAAGCCTTCATATAGCACCACCTCGCCCTGCTCTTTTTGTCCTCCAGAGCCATTTATTTGGCCTCTAGAGGCTTTTTCTTGGTTTTGTAGGTATTTATCAGATTTTCTCTCATAAACTCTAAATCCAGCCTTCCTGAATGTCTAATACAATACTAAGGCAGCGGTGGGTGCCGATCTTTCAGTTCAAAGTCGTCAACTGCTGATATTTCTTAATCCGGGCTGCCAATTCGGGATATTTTTTGAGCGCCTCTGGGTCTTTTGCAAAATTACCAGCATGATGGCTAGCCTGAGCCATCAAGGTCGTATCATTCAAGTTAGCCACTTGCAGATTTAGCTCACCATGCTGTTGCGAACCATAAATCTCGCCTGGACCACGGATCTTCAAATCTACCTCAGCCAGATGGAAGCCATCAGTAGATTTTTCCATTTCACGTAAACGTTTGGATGGGTGGCCTTCACCAGTGGTAAGCAAAAAACACTGCGCTGGCTGGTCGCCACGCCCCACCCGGCCGCGCAACTGATGTAGCTGCGCCAGGCCATAATTTTCCGCGTCCTGAATAATAATCATGTTGGCGTTCGGCACGTTCACCCCCACCTCCACCACCGTAGTCGAAACCAAAATCTGAATCCGATTAGCCGCAAAGCGCGCCATAACCGCGTCTTTCTCCTCGGGTTTCATTTTGCCATGAAGCATCTCTACCTTTACCTGTGGGAATAAATCCTGCAGCTTTTTTACTTGTTTCTTCACTGGAGTAGCACTACTGGTATTCTTCTCCTCGATCACCTGACAAATCCAATAAATTTGCTGTTTTTTGGCCAAAAGTTCGCGCATTTTGGGATAAAGTTCGTCGCGCTGCTCGGTTTCGGCGAGGATTTTGGTGGCAATTGGCTGGCGCCCAGGCGGTAACTCATTCAAAATTGACACATCAAGGTCGCCAAACAAGGTCAGTTGCAATGAACGCGGAATTGGAGTAGCGGTCATCGCCAAGAGGTGTGGCGCCAAGCCTTCAGGGGATTTGAGTAAGAGTTTTTGCCGCTGACCCACGCCAAAGCGATGTTGTTCGTCGATAATACAAAACGCTAGTGACTTAAATTGCGTGTCATCGGTAATCAGGGCATGCGTGCCAATAATTAGATCGATTTGACCAGCTTTAGTCGCATTCTTTAACATGCGCTTGTTTTTAGTGGCGCCAGTAAGCAGAGCGATGCGCGGTAGACAAATTTTCTTACCAAACTCCCGCAAAAAGGCCTTCTGGAGATTAGAAAACAGCTCCTGGAGGCCTTCAAAATGTTGGGTGGCTAGGATAGCGGTCGGCGCCAAAAGGGCCGTCTGGTGGCCATTTAGAGCGGTCTGAGCGGCTGCTAGCGCCGCAACAATTGTTTTTCCCGAGCCCACATCGCCCTGTAAAAGCCGGTTCATGGGGATATTTTTCTCCAAATCTTGCAAAATTTCCCAGGTGGCTCGGCGTTGCGCCCCCGTGAGGCCAAAAGGCAAATGTTTCACTAGTGCCTGCGTGAATTTGGCGTTGAATTTGAGCGGTTCCGCCTGAAGGCGCTGGTTTTCTTGTTTATTCAGTTTGGCAGCCAAAATTAGCTCAAAAAGCTCCTCGTAGGCCAAATAATCGCGGCCCTTTTCAGCATCATCGGTATTTTCTGGAAAATGGGAATTATAGAGGGCTTCCGCACGGACGCCTGGCTTTACAAACAGAGGTTTCCCTTCAGTAAATGGCAATAAATCTGGGATTTTCGCAAAATCTGGCCGCAAGTTTTCCAATAATTTATGGAATATTTGCGGTTTGATGGCACTTTTGGCCGAATAAATTGGCTGAAAATTCGCCGTTGTGCCATTATTTACGTCTTGTACCAACGTGGCCGAGGGCGAAGTTAGCTGATAGCGCCCACTTTTGAGCTCATATTTGCCGGTAAAATAGTATTCGCGCTTTTCGTCAAACTGTTTGGCACGATAAGGCTGGTTAAACCACACCGTGCGCACAACACCAGTTTCGTCACGAATCACACCCTGAGTGATGGTGAGACGCTTGCGACTGGTGCGCACAATGTGTAAGTCGCTAATTTTACCACGAATAATCACCTTGCCTGGGCGCAAATCCTCAATATTGACGGTAGTTCGATAGTTCTCATAAACGCGAGGCAAACAGTACAGCAAATCGCCCACGGTGCACAAATTGACGCGCTTGAGCAATTCTGCGGTTTTGGGTCCAACTCCCTTAACGTTCTCAATTCCCGCGGATAAGTCCATAGGATAATTATAGCACGACCAGACTAGCGGTTTTGCTTGCCACTATGCTCAGCACGCCATTTGGCAATTGCGCCATGGTTACCTGACATTAGCACCTCTGGCACCTTGAGCCCGCGGAAATCAGCCGGCTTGGTATATTGTGGGTATTCCAAGTTGTCCCCGTTTGAAAAGCTCTCAATCATGGCGGAAGTTTCCCCGCCCAAAACTCCAGGGAGCAGGCGCGCTACCGAATCGATAATAATTAGTGCTGGCAATTCCCCGCCGGTAAGAACGTAATTCCCCAGAGAAATCGGGTGATCCACGATGGTCAAAATTCGCTCGTCGTAACCTTCGTAGTGGGGGCAAAGAATGATGAAATGCCTCCTCTCGAGATTACTAACATTTGTTTCGAGAGACCCACTCGAGCACCCGTCTTCACGGGGCTCTCGTTCCTCGCGGTCAGCTGACCGCTCTTTTAGTCTCTCTTGACAAATACTAGTAATTTCGCCTGCGCCATCTTTCTCAACTCGGGCTAAGGAGCGTTTCTTGGCCATGTCGGCGAGATTTTCATCTTCAGCAGGAGTAGTGATGCCGGCAAACTGGCGAGCCAAAGTCTGGCTCCAAGTCACACCGACTGGAGTGGGCAAAATCACCTCCGCCTCGGGAGAATCCTTTTTGATGCTTTCGATCGCCGCGAATACTGGCTCACAGCGGAGCAACATCCCGTCGCCACCGCCATAAGGCGTATCATCCACGGATTTATGTGGTCCGAGGCCAAAATCGCGCAAATTCACATAATCAATCGCAATTATCCCCTGTTTTTGCGCCTTGAACAGCATAGAGCTGTCCAAATACGGCTGCAAAGCCTCTGGAAAAAGCGTGATGATGGTGAATTTGATTTTTGGCATAATTGCTGTTATTGTAACACAGATAGCAGTAAAAGTCAATCTAGTATAAGTATTTTATGGGCTTTTCTCCTCTACATGTCTAATACAGTACTAAGGCAGCGGAGGGAGAAACCGTAGTAGCGGTTATCCGGGCCATCGGACGGGCCGACACCCGTAGCACCAAAGTAGAGGTAGTAACCGCCCAGGCCAGCTGAACCCCAGATATTATCAGCCCCACGCGACGACCACCAGGCGCCGCTGATGCCAGCGACCCTAAAAGTACCAGCACTAATAAGATAAACAAGCCCGCTGCGCACGAGAAAGAAGTAATTTATCTTAATGATATATCATAAATTTCTCCACAATCCGTAGTTGGAGTTACTAATTTTGTTATTTTATTCAATTCTATTTTAAATATAGTATCTTTTGTGTTTAAATTTATTGATGCGCCTTTGTCTAACGACATGGGTATATTGGTTTTGATAAAAATATAATCTTCCCCAATTTCCTCAATAACAACCGAAAAACTCTCCTTGTTTTCTTCAATATGTTTTCCATCTTTAAGATAACTAATTTTTGAAGTTTTAACCACATATTTTTTATGTAAAATTATTTCGTACTCATGATTGATTGTATTGGGCTTATAATTCTTATCCCAACCTGACCAACTAGACTCTTCTATCAATAGTTTCATTTTTCTTCCTACTTAATTATCTAATTATAGCATTCTAATCACATAATTTGAATGTTTTTGATACACCTAGGTCTAGTTTGAAACATGGGTGGAGAAACAATTGTGGTGTATAAAAATGGCATTTTTATACACTTTACTTCGTGCGCAGCGGGTTCATAAATTTGCCTGGCATTAGTGGTGGTACTTATCGTGGTGCTGGCACATTTGGCGTATATTGGTCGTTGCGAGCAGATACATCAACTTCCAATGCTTATGGTCTTTTTATTACGATTGGAGACACACGCCCATCATATCTCCATGAACGAAGATACGGTTTCTCCCTCCGCTGCCTTAGTACTGTATTATACATGTAGAGAGAAGAATACACTATAATAGTCCTATATCCGCCCTAGGCAAAACAATATAGACAAAGATAGAAGGGGCTCCATGAGTGTCCACTGATTCTTTACGCCAAACATATTCAACTGGATTACGGCTGTACCATCTGGCTCAATAACCGCATCGCCATAGCGTAGTTCTTCTACCCTAGTGGCGTAATCATAAAAAGCATACACTACCCTCACTGTCTGCTTACGCGGCTTACTTACTTCCGTCATAAGATTATGCTCCCTTCATGAGGAGACATAGCACGATAACTCCTATGACAATAATTGCGAGTATGAACATAGCACCAATTCGTCGCAGCGAACATTCTGGCCGTTTTATCATAACAACCGGAATTTCTTCCAAGGCTAGTCCACTACTCGGCATAATAACTTTGCGCCCAGCTTTCCGACGCTTAGCCTGCTTACTGTGCCAGCGCTTAATCGTTGCAAGGTATTCATCGTAGTCTCGCGTATTCCTAATTGTTTTTACTACCGTCACACCTACGCCGAAGATTTTGCCGACCATACGATCGTCCTGTGCGCAACACCCTTGCTCGTCGCAATAATTTTTAATCGTTTGGTACCGCGCCGCGGTTACCTTATTATCCAGGCCCATGGTTTTACCTCCTAGCCACTTTGGCTCTGCCCTTTATCTTTTGCGGCCTTAGCCGCAAATACTACTTTTTATTCTTCTTACTTGGCCCGCGTCGGCTTATGCGACCACCCTTAGCACCGACAATCCGAGCCAATGCTGGGTTAGCGGCAAAACCGCCAGTATGCCCGTTCTGACCGCCCCTACGGCCAATGTCTCGGTAAAAATTCTTACCGTATTTTTTCTTATTAGTTTCGGCAGCTTTTTTGCCGCCTTCAAACGTTCCGCTCATTTTCATTTCTCCCACTACTATTTGCAAATATAATCTCGGTCATCACCATAGGCGGTGCCGTTCCAAGACCATTCGCAATTGTTTGCCGCGGCGTATTGCTCAAAACCAGTATCTCGTTGGCGTATTATCCAGATGCTGAACAGTAGCATACCAATTATGACCACAGCGCCGATTACGGCTACTCCTCTATCTTTTTCCTCTCTCATTTTTGTTTCCTCTCTTTTTTGTCAGCGCACCCAAGGCTCCATGAAACACAACTAATTATCCAAGGAGTTTTATGGCTAGTCGCGCCTGCCCAACGCCATGGAACCTTTAGTGCGCCGACAAAATTTGTTTATCTAATCACATAGTCCACCAAATTGTTAATCAGCTAAACCGGGGGTATCCGTAGTTGTTTGTTCTACGGAGCCTCTAAAGCTAACTACTTTTGAGACCCCGATTAAATAAAAAATCGAGCCATTTCTGACTCGATTTTAAAAACCAAAGATGAGCCCTTTCGGACTCATCTTTTCAAAAACTATCGTGTGTTTGCACGTCACGGATGATACAAAGATATTATTTTGCACCATATTTTACACAGTCACAACACGATTACTAAAATACAGTATATAGTGTTAGGGCAAATTTAGCCTCTATATTTTTGTAAATATAGAGGCTAAAAATATATCGAACTACTTCGTACGAATGGTGTAAGCGTCAATGATGGCTTTTCCGTCTAGTTTATATTGTCTTAGTAACTTTTGTACTTCCTTGGCATCTTTTGCAATACTTTCATCATTTGCAATACTTTTAGCAAAAGATCTAACAGCAACTTTGAATTGTTCTAATCGTTCTTCTGTCATTATCCGCATACGAGGATCGGGAGAAGCTGCCGCATCAAATCTAGTCGCTCTATGTACAATTATAGGATAGCAACTATGGTTATTTCCCGCATACATATTTTCAAACCACTGTATTGAACTTAAGAGTTGTGAACAATCAGACTTAGAAATTTCCGCTATATCTGGTTTTACTCCACTTTTACATTCGATAATAAAATAGGTCAAATCACCAATAGCCCATAGATTGTCTGGTCCTTTCTTATTTTCTTTTTCTGGACGTGATGAGTGTATTCCAATAACAGCTGCAATTTCATTAATAGCTCTCTCGAAAGAGTCAGCAGAATTGTCGGCAAAAATTAAATCATCCAAAATGGAGTTGACATGTATAATATAACCATTTAAATTACTGACATTATTAGCAATAAATTTGACCACATTTGTTCCTTGCTCACCAGAAAAACAATTTAATTTGTTTGGGCGAATACCGTTTATCGGCTTTAATATGGATGGGTTAAAATTTTGTCCAGATAAAAGAATCTCTTGCGCCTCAGCCGGGTCAACAAAATTCTTGTATTCAGCCATCTGTTGCATAAGTAATCCTTTTGATTTGTTATCAAGAGTTGTATTCGTGTTTTTCTCATCTTCCAGGACGCGGAAAGCTTCATCATATCGTCCCATACATGCCTTTTCAAAGGCATTACGAGCAGCGACTACCATGCTGTCAATATTGACATTTTTTTCATACTCTACGGAAGACAGAATGGCTCTGCTCGCAGCTGTCCACTCGGGATCACGCCTTATAACATAATCAGCAAGTTCAAATACTTCTTGAATATTAGGGCAATCATTACTCTCCATTAGTTGTGACCATAATCGCTTGGAAATATTAAATTGCGCCAAAGTTGCTTTGCTGAAAAATTGCTCACCGCTTTGATTAACTAGTACATCGGCCAATTTATTACCCATTAATACGACTATACAATAATCATTATTTGAACGTACACCTCGCCCCATACCTTGTTCGATCTTTTGAACAAGTTCTCTACATATTCTTTTATCACCAGGGTTAATATTATGTACTGCAATGTCATACTCCCTTTGCATAGCTGGTAATCCATCAATAACAAGAAAGCGACAAGCATCTTCTGGCAAATCAACACCGTCATATTTGTTTACAAGAATGGTTAGCCCTTTGAAGGAGCCGCTTTTCAGCAATGCTATACCTGTCTCGACATTTTTATCGCGTGCCGACAAAATCTGCATAGGCACCCGTCCATCTAAATCCTGCCAGAAATTTAAACGTTCGAATGAAGGTACGATTACTACAACATTGTGTTCAGTAGCGATTTCTGCAAGTTTATCTTTAATATCATTATCATCAAGAGATGCGTTTAAATGTTTAGGAAATAGGACAAGTCTTTCCCCTATATCATTTGCTTTTTCAGGCGTAATAATGTCTGATATGTCATCCTTCCGAAGTCCCATTGCTGAAACAAACACACTATCGTCCGATAATGTAGCACTCATAAATATCCGTCGTGTTGCATCTTCAAAACTCGAGATTTTAGAAATAGGTATGCTTTTAGGAGTAATTTCAATGCCATGTGTAGTAAGGACACAATTGCATGTTTTCCAATTGTCTGTAAGCAACGGAAGATTGAATGCTTTTATTTTTTCAATTTCTTTATCAGAAATGTCGGGATTTAGCAGTAAACGGCGAATCTGTTCGCATTCCTTTTGCCAAATCCAAAATGGAATCAGTGCATTACTACTATTGTCTTGCTTTTCTATAATATTATAAAATGTTTGACTATCTTTCAACTCTTGATACTGCCCTAAAAGTTGAGTAATCTGCAAGTATGTAGAACTATCTGATTTGATTTTTACAGCATATTGTTGTTCAATTACATTCATACAGGCATGAACATCGTCGATAATAATGCTGCCAATTTTTATGTTACTGCCACTTTTGCGCAAGCCAAATACACTTTTACCATTTACGAGTTTGTGTATATTAGTGACAAAAACAGCTTTTTTATTCAAAAAGAAGTAGTCTTCTTCCCCTTTCTTAACGCAGTTTCCAGACATATCATATTCATCATAAGCTACTCGCATGCCAAGTTTTTGAGCCTCTAAACATACTTGCGAAACTAAATAATTGTCTGGTACAACATAGACGGCGGGACCTTTGTCTTCATTTAAGCAACTTTGAAGAATAGTTAGCCCCACAGTAGTTTTTCCGCTGCCAGTGTTCATTTTGATGATAAGATTTTTCTCATCCTTCCGGCAAAACCACTGTTTCCAAACTTCTGCCTGGACATCGCGAGGATACCCATAATCCTTATCCTTATTTGGGAGAGCCATGAATATATCACGTGGTTCAATGGGTATGTGGGTTGAAGATGATATCAATTTAGAAAAATTAATCGCCATATTATTCACCTCTAATGTGATGTTTTATCCTGAATTATTTTAAGTAGTTCAATTAATGTAATTATATAATAAATTCACATTTTAGAATAGCTTAAATGATACAATCTTTATAAAAAACTGATATAACTACTTACACGAAGTAAAGAATAGCTACCCATATGGAACAAAGGATAGATGTCAGCATGTATCCTTTATCTTGAATGTGAAATTGGGAAAAGCCCACAGAAATTCTGCAGGCTTTTAACTATTTCTTATAATGTACTTAATCGGTGTCTTTACTTTCCGCTATTCCCGTAGGGCAGCAATACTGATATATCCATGCTATCATGGAACCGAAAAATAAGTGTTTTATCCGGAGATACTGTTACCGTATCGGCAATGGCATTCCAAATATCCGGGCTGAACTTCTCCAGTCTGTCCTCACACTGTTTCAGAATATTGAGGGAACGGGATATTTGCTCTCTGTGCCCGTGCTGTTCAAGGAGCTGCTTCTGCAGGCTGTTAACCTGCTCCTCAGCTTTTTGGCATGATGCATCCATCTCTGCAAACCGGCGGTTGTATTCCCCCTGATCCTGTATACGCCGGGTATTCTCCACCATATAGCTGCGCAGGCCTTCAATCAGTCTGGCATGCTTAGCTTTGGTGGCATCCAACTGCTTTTCCAACGCACTGGTATCCGACAAGCGGGACAGAAGTTTTTCCATCAGAGCCATATGCTTTTCTTTTTCTTTATGGAATTGGTTAAAAGCAGTGACAAAGGCGTTTTCCAGCTCACATTCATCCAGATTAGGTGTAGTGCAGCAGCACTCGCCATCATACTTCCGGTTACAGCGCCAGATGGATTTCTCATATTTACTGCCGCTGTGCCAGACCTTTCGACCATAATATCCGCCACAGTCGCCACAGATTACTTTTGAGTTAAACGGGCTGCTTTTGTGCAACTGACGGCGTTTTGGCCGCCGCCGTTCAATCTCTTTCTGGACCAGGGCAAAGGTCTCCGGGTCGATAATGGCAGGGTGGGAATTTTCTATGTAATATTGTGGTAGTTCCCCTTTATTTTTTCGGATTGTTTTAGTAAGAAAATCTGCCGTGTAAGTCTTCTGAAGCAGGGCATCGCCTTTATACTTCTCATTCTGGAGTATACTCATAATGGTAGAGACACTCCAGTTGGTTTTTCCTTTGGGTGTCGGTATCCCTCGCCCGGTAAGGTGTTCGGCTATTTCCCGGACAGTCTTTCCACCCAGAAACAGATGGTAAATTTCCCGGACTATCGCTGCCTCCTCCTCAACAATCTTCGGAAGTCCATCGTTACCTTTCTCATAACCAAGGAAAGATTTATATGGCATGGAGATTTTGCCTTCCTCCATGCTGCGGCGTTTCCCCCAGGACACGTTTTCGCTGATGGAACGGCTTTCCTCCTGGGCCAGGCTGCTCATGATAGTAATCATCACCTCACCCTTGGCATCAAGAGTATAAATATTTTCTTTCTCAAAGTAGACCTCTATTCCTTTGGTCTTCAGCTGCCGGATTGTGGTCAGGGTGTCTACCGTATTGCGGGCGAAACGGCTGATAGATTTGGTCAGGATCAGGTCAATTTTCCCAGACAGGGCATCTGCAACCATACGATTAAAACCATCGCGTTTCTTAGTATTGGTACCGGAAATTCCCTCGTCCGTATAGACCGCGACAAACTCCCATTCAGGGTTGTTGTTAATATACCTGGTATAAAAATCCACCTGTGCCTCATAGCTGGAAAGCTGCTCGTCCTGGTCGGTGGAAACACGGGCGTAAGCTGCCACACGTTTTTTTCGCTGCTCCTGCATGAATGGGGTGGAAGTTAAGCTCAACCTGCTTTCAATTTTCTGTACTGTCCTTTTCTGTATAGTCATGGCCTTCTCCTTTCTTCAAGATATTTTAGCCGACGCTCTCTGGCCTGTTGTTTCATTTCTTCTGTCCAACTTTCCCGGCGAGAGTGATTCTGCCAGGTAACCTCCTGGGTATGGCCATCATGGAATACGTAGACCAGATGGTTATGTTCGGGTACCTGTATTTCCGTGATACGATCCAGTAAGGTTCCCCGATCTAAATTTTCAATTTCCAGAACTTCCTTGGTTTTCTGTATCAGGATATCCTCTGGAATTTTACGTGATGGGCATGCGTTTTTTCCATAGTTCATAGCTGTTGTGCAAAACCAGACAGGTTTGGGCGTATATTTTTTTGAAGATGAAGCAAGTTTTCTATGAAGGTGACGCCCACATAGCCCGCATCGGATCATACTCGTAAAAAGATGCGCCTCTGATGTCACATGATGAGAGTGGCATTTTTCTGCCCGCAGCATTAATTCCTGCTGTACCTGCTCAAATGTATCTCGGTCAATAATGGCCTCATGGGCATTGCTTACAGAATACATTGGCAGTTCACCATGGTTTATCATTTGCTTTTTACTGATATGGTCTAACCGGTATGTTTTCTGCAATAACAGATTCCCGGCATATTTTTCGTTACGGAGTATATGGCGGACTGTCATTTTATTCCATTCAGAACCTCTTTTAGTTGGGACTTCCATACGCCGGAGCTTTTTTGCTATGGCGTTAATCCCCATTCCAGAAAGAAAATCGGCATATATTTGCCGGACGATTTCCGCCTCGTCAGGTATGACTCGCAATACGCCATTCTCCAGATAATAGCCAAGCATATTTCCAGTGTTAGGATACCCCTGCTCAAACTTCTTGCGGATACGCCATTTCTGGTTCTCGCTGGCAGACCAGCTCTCTTCCTGAGCAAAGGTAGCCAGAAGTGTCAGCATCAGTTCGCCATCAGAACTCATGGTATGGATGTTCTCTTTCTCAAAATAGATATCGATGCCAAGCTCTTTCAGTTCCCGTGCGGTTTCCAGGACAGTCACCGTATTGCGGGCAAGCCTTGTTACGGATTTGGTAATGACCATGTCAATCTTCCCGGCCCGGCAGTCCGCAAGCAGCTGCTGGAACTGCGGCCGGTCCTCCCTGGTACCGGTCATGGCCTCATCGGCATAAATCTTAACAAGCTGCCAGTCGCCCCGGCTGCCTATATACTCATTGTAATAACTGATCTGGACAGACAGGGAGTGGAGCTGGGCATCCTTGCCGGACGAAACGCGGGCATAGGCTGCCACACGTTTACGCTTAACAGGCATCAGAGCGGTCTTCTCCAGTTTGGTAATCTTTCTTATATTATCCATCATTCCACCTCCATTTGTGTGTTTAAGGGGGAGCCGTAAAGGCATCCCCCTCTTGTAAAGTGCTATATCTTCCGTATCCGGTCAACGCCGTAAACGATGCCGAGGCTGGAGCCGCAGTCCCAGCTGATAAACACCGTGCCGGTATCATCAACCACATTTACCGTGCCGCGGTCTCCGGGTGAGAGCTTACTGTATGGGTCATCCATGGAGATGAGCTCCACCCGTGAGCCTTTAGGGTACATTCTCCGTACCCGTTCCACCGTATCCCGGCTGGGGAACTGGTTTCTATTTACCATAATCCTCACCTCCCTCTGCCTCTGGCTGTGGTATCGTTTCTATGGCTGCTTCTAACGGATTGCCCTCTGGCTGTGAAGCTGAACCGGCATTCTCCGTATTGGTATCAGGAGCAGGCCGCTCCGGCGCATGGCCGGATTTCCAGCTGCTGTTGCCGGTAAGGCTGCGGAGCAGTATCCTCCGGGCGGCTTTATACTCATCACCGATAAAACCTAACTGTACCAGGAAAAGGCGGAAGTCAAATTTATCATTCTCGCTATCGCGTTCTTTGGCGGTTACGCGTTTGCGTCTCCTGGCAGTGTCGCAGATGGCGGCAACCAGGCGGCTGTAGGCATCGGCTTCACCCACTAGCCCATGCAGGGCAAACCAGGGGAATTTTAAGGTATCCCCGGTGTCAATAACGGCAAGGTTATCTGTTCCAAGGGCTTTTCTGAGCAGGGCGGCCTTACTGGCAATGATTTTCTGTAAATTATCCAGGGAAATATCTGTAAAACCAGTTTTAGGCATTTCTATGGTCAGGGTATTTTCCTCATCGGAATTACCTGTGGCCATTAAAGGGACTGTAGCAGTTTCTGTTACCCTGCCCGCCACATTTTCTGTGTCAGCTTCCGCCATATTTGCCGTGGTTTCCTCAGCGGAAGAATCTTCCTCAGCAGGAGTTTCTGCAATAAACCCCTGTTCCTGCAGGCACAGAACCAAGTGCTGCATTTCCTCCTGCCCGGCATCATTCATGCAAAATAAAGAACCTTTTTTGCTTACCCGGTAATCACCTACAGCGTAAGCGAAAGTCGGCGCCCCGAGGTAAACCGCCGGCTTTTCCAGTATCCGGCTGACGGTGTCCACCAATGCCTTGCGTTCTGCCCCGGTCCGGTTGTAGCTGTATTTATTGCTCATGGTATTTTTACTCCTTTCTTTCCATCGCACACACATCTATCACTCAGGCCATAATAAAAAGCAAGTCTTGATATGTGTGCAGGATATGGCGTCATATCTCTTCCCCGGTAAAAATAAAATGTGCATACTCCTTCCGGTGGTCTTCAATGTATATGACCAGCTCGTAAAATCCCTTACGGTTGGCGATATACTGTACCATACGGGTATCCAGCATATTGGCCTCGCCGGTATCCCGGACTGCCAGTATCTGCTGCCTGATGGCTTCTGTCATCTGCCTGCACCCCCTTTCCGGCTTTCTGTCTTATCCATACCGGGGAAAGTAAGCCCGGCGGTAAGGGCTTCACCGGCTGCCCGGTACAGGATGCCAGGGTCAAACCCAGCGGATTCATAACCCTCAAGGATAGTACGCATATAGCTTCTGGCCGGCGGGCTGTAGGGATGGGCGTCCCTGTTCATGATATACACCATGGCAGTACGCCTTTTCCCGCCCAGGGAGATTTTCAGGGTTTCCTTGTAGTAAAGGTGCGGCCAGCCCTCATAGCGGTCGAGGGCATGTTCATCCTGTGGCTGCAGTTTCCAGACCAGCACCGGCACGTTATAACCGGCGCAGCGCTCTATGGTAGCCACACCCCTGAACGCGAGCCTCCAGCCCCTAAGCACTGCCTTTCCGACAACCTCTGCCGTGGGACAGCGCCCCGCCATCTGGGCAAGGTTGAGGTTGGAGCCGTAGGCGATATAAAGCCGCCCTTTCCTGCATTCTGTTTTCTTATTCATCCTGGTTACCTCCGTTTTCTGTACTTTCTGCATTTCTGCTTCCGTTTTCCTGGTTATGAGTGCTGATATGGCTCCTGACATTCTCCCGGGAGCCATATCGCCAGGCGGCATTGCCGTCCAGGTGCTGATAAAGATGCTCCCGGCAGCTTTTGAACTCGTCGCCGATAAACCCGATGCGGTTTAAGTAGACGCGCATGGCAAACTTCTCATTTTCCTCCTGCACTTTGTGGTAGCGGGCACACTTCTGTGTCAGCGCCTGATGGTTCAGGGCAAGAGCAAACACTACATACGCCCGGATTTTCCCGGCGTGGAGTGTGCCGTTAAAGCCCCTGAGCTCCACGGTATGGTTGCCATGGAAGAAGCTGTGCAGGTTGAGGAAGTGGTAGCGGCTGTTATGATAGTGGCCGTTCCTGTTCCCGGCATATTTCTCATACCAGATATCCTCAAGCTGCTTCATGGTTTTGGGCTTCGTCTGGTTCATCCGCTCCACCAGCCACAGGTCCATCTTCTGGCAGTAACGCATCCTCTCCGGTGCGATCTGCAATGCCCTATAGAACAAATCATTATGGCTGGCGATGATGTTGATAAAGTTGCGGATGCTCCGGACAGTATGCTGCGCCCCGTCCAGATGGATGTGGATGCCGCAGGAACTGTTGGCAAAGCCCCCGGCTTTTCTTAAGCGCCGGACTAGCCCCTGCAGGGTGTCAATATCCTCCCGGTAACACAGGATGGGGGTGACCAGCTCCACGCTGTAACTGGTACCCGTATTGATGAGCCTGCGGTTTTCTTTACGCTGGCAGACAAGGCTGCCGTCATACATGAATTTCCAGGCCCTCCCGTCCGGGGTCCTGGCCTCATAGGCATCATAGCTGCCGCCTAAGTAGGCAGCGGTGGTGTTAAAGTAGCCGGCGGCGGTATCAGCCGCCTGTTTCCGGGTGATCCCGGTAAACTCCACCTCAACGCCGAATTTTGTTTCTAACATCTGGCATGCCCTCCTTTTCCGGCAGAACCGCTGTACGCATTCCGTCATTTTTTGGGGCATCCACGGATGCGCCCCTCTGTAACGGGATACGCACCGTGTCCGCCGGATGTTTTTGTTTTTTGGATTTATGCAGTTACTTTGTTACTATTTTATCTTCTCCTGAGCCTCCTTCCTTTTCTGGGTGTTTTTTATATAGGGACAGGGTGCTGTCCCTGCAGGCAGCCTGCAGTCGGTATTTCCGAATCGGCACTGCTTGTTGGTATTGAGCGCCTGCTACGGGCAGACGGCCTGCGCTGTGGGAAGCGGCACTTACTTTGCCGCAGGCAGTTTCCTAAGAAACATTCCTTTTATGGCAGCCCCTCCCCGTAACGGCTGCGGAGGTAACACTCGCGTCCGCAGAATTTCCGGTTTTTATTGCCGTAGCTGATGAACTCCTGCCCACAGTAGCTGCAGGTGATCCGGTAAGGCATGAGCCCGCGCTTTTTATTCCACCAGGCATAGCGGCAGCGGTCGCTGCAGAACAGTTTCTGCCTGGCCCCGGCAGTATGGGATAAAGGCAGCCCGCAGTTACGGCATCTCCCTGAATCCGCCTCCCCAGAAGACAATGGCTTTATGCCGCTGCGGCGGCAGATGGATTTGACAGTGTTGGGGGACAGGAGCAGGAGGTCGGCGATTTCTTTGTATTTCTGTCCCTGCCGGTACATAGTAAGCACGGCTTCTTTTTCTTTTACCGGTATCATGCGGCCTCCTTTCTGCCATATGCGCCCGCCATGGCCGCTTCGTGGGCGGCTTTGAGGCGCAGGGCGATGGCATGTACCACATTTACGGTAACGGCGTTCCCGGCCTGTTTGTAAGCCTGGGTATCGGAATCCACCGAGAGCAGCTTGTCAATCTGGGCCTCGGAGAAGCCCTGCAGGCGGAAGCATTCCCGGGGCATCAGCCGGCGGATGCGTAGCTTTGGCGTGACCACGCCCTGGGCGCAGCCGGTATCCAGCGTGTGGGCGATCTCTTTCCCGACGCGCCCCCGGCGGGTGTTCATCCCGGCAAAACTTAAATCCACGGAATCCCCGGGGAGGGCTTCCTTCCTTCCGCTCCTGGTCGCCTCCTTAATCTCCAGCACGCCGTGCCGGTCCTGGGAAGTAAGCGTGAACATCGGCTCGTCTTTATCCTTGATGCGCCGGCCATTCTGCCGCACTTTTGTTTTCTCCGGAGTGAGGATGGCATGGACGGATATTTTCCCGCCCATCTCCAGCACGGCGTTCTGGGTGTGGCGGCGGTTCAGGCCGCGGTATCCGCTGGCGGTAAGGGTATAGGCGGAGTCGATCTCTCCGGTAACGCCTTTCTTCCAGTCACAGCCGACGGCATAGAGCCCGGTTTTCCCGCCGGGGCCACCGGCCCTGGCAAGGAGGGTTTTGGAGAGCCCTCCCCCGTCATAGACCCGTGAGTCCTGCCGCCCGCTGATGAGGAGCTTAAGAGTTTCCGGGTTTGTTCCCAGGAAAGGTAATACTTTTCCGGCGCATCCGGGATCAAGATATCCGATAATATACAGCCGTTTCCGGGACTGGGGGACGCCAAAATCCTTGCTGTTAAGCACCTGGAATTCGACATGATACCCCAGTTCTGATAACGTACTGAGGATGGCCGTAAATGTCCGGCCCCGGTCATGCGATAACAGTCCGGGGACATTCTCAAGGAGAAGATATGCAGGCCGTCTTTTTCCAGCCACTCTGGCAATCTCAAAGAAGAGAGTACCTCTCTGGTCGTCAAATCCTTTTCTTCTGCCAGCGATAGAAAATGACTGGCAGGGGAACCCTGCGCAGAGCAGGTCGAACTGCGGCATTTCTTCCGGGTTGATTGTGGTTGCATCTTCATA
>ERZ777011.1262-NODE-1262-length-28362-cov-5.510934_pt1 | contig 28362 bp, 22 predicted proteins | sample MGYA00374964_ERZ777011 | MGnify/ENA primary metagenome ERZ777011 (study PRJEB29310, sample SAMD00008975) | mouse gut metagenome | study: EMG produced TPA metagenomics assembly of the Metagenome analysis of fecal microbiota from mouse which was promoted... | reverse complement strand
TATGACAGGTGAATGATAGTTCAAAACGGCAACTATCATGCCATAACATATTGGTTTAAACCGATATACAGACGAAAATGATAGTATGATAGTTGTTTTTGCAAAACATTTATATGATTAGTCCGTATCGGCAGCGAAAACAGACGGGCGCTTTATGATTTTGGTGCGGTTACCCAGGTAATTTTCAATTTTCAACTCTCAATTATCAATTAATTGTTACCTTTGTGCCGCTTTTTGTGTGAAGAAGCAGAAATATGTTTAATCTGTATTGGTAAAGGGTAATCTGTCTATGCAAAAATCTGATTGCATCATCGGTGTGGAACATGTGTCTAAATTCTTTGGGGACAAGGCCGTATTGAATGATGTGAATTTGTCTGTCCGTAAGGGCGAGTTTGTAACCATATTGGGGCCGTCCGGTTGCGGAAAGACGACATTGTTGCGTCTGATTGCCGGATTTCAGACTGCTTCTGAAGGTATAATAACCATTGCGGGAAAAGAAATAACGCAAACACCCCCTCACAAACGTCCGGTTAATACGGTATTTCAGAAATATGCCCTTTTCCCTCATCTGAATGTCTTCAACAACATCGCTTTCGGTCTGAAGTTGAAAAAACTGCCGGCTGCCGTTATCGAGAAAAAGGTAAAACAGGCTCTCAAGATGGTAGGAATGACCGATTATGAATATCGTGATGTGGATTCCCTTTCCGGCGGGCAGCAACAACGCGTCGCGATTGCCAGAGCGATCGTGAACGAACCGGAAGTGCTCCTGTTGGACGAGCCGCTGGCGGCTCTTGACCTCAAGATGCGCAAGGATATGCAGATGGAATTGAAGGAAATGCATAAGTCTCTTGGAATCACTTTTATCTATGTTACTCACGATCAGGAGGAAGCTCTCACCTTGAGCGATACCATTGTCGTGATGAGCGAAGGGAAGATCCAGCAGATCGGGACGCCTATCGACATCTACAACGAACCGATCAATTCGTTTGTCGCCGACTTTATCGGAGAAAGTAATATCTTGAACGGGCTGATGATCAAAGATAAGTCAGTATCCTTTGCCGGACATGAGTTCGAATGTGTGGACGAGGGTTTCGGCGAACAGACTCCGGTAGATGTCGTGCTCCGCCCGGAAGACATTTATATTTTCGAGCCGTCTGATGCTGCCATGCTGACCGGGACGGTTACCTCTTCCATTTTCAAAGGTGTTCACTACGAAATGATGGTACAGACGCCGGAAGGCTATGAGTTTATGGTACAGGATTACCATTGCTTCGATGTTGGGCAGGAAGTCGGCTTGCTGGTCAAACCATTCGATATCCACGTGATGAAAAAGGAGCGTATCTGCAATACGTTCGAAGGAAGGATGGTTGACGCCACGCACGTGGAATTTTTGGGTTGTACGTTCGAATGCCGCGAGGTTTCCGGCATTGAGCCGGAAACGCTCGTGCAGGTCGAAGTGGACTTTAACCGTGTCATCTTGGAAGACAACGAGGAAGACGGCCGCTTGACCGGTGAAGTGAAATTTATCCTCTACAAAGGCAACCATTATCATCTGACAGTGTTTACCGACTGGGACGAAGATATTTTTGTCGACACGAATGATGTCTGGGACGACGGAGACCGGGTCGGAATTACGATCGCTCCTGAAAATATACGGATTGTTCAACCAACTAAAAGGGAAGGAAGTGATAAGTAAGATTTCTGCTTTTTTTATGCGGCGTAAGAACTGGACGATTCCTTATGCCCTGTTTTTGGTTGTTTTTGTCGTAATGCCCTTGTTGCTGATCGTATTATATGCGTTTACAGATGCCGACGGTGCATTCTCTTTTGGTAATTTCCGTAAATTTATGGTACATCCCGAAGCGATGAACACGTTCGTATATTCGATCGGGATTGCGATTATCACGACGCTTGCCTGCCTTGTACTGGGGTATCCGGCGGCTTATGTCCTGAGCCAGGAGCGTTTCAATACTTCCCGGACGATGGTCGTGCTGTTCATCCTGCCGATGTGGGTGAATATCCTGATCCGTACGCTGGCAACGGTGGCTCTGTTTGATTTCTTGAACCTGCCGTTAGGAGAGGGGGCGTTGGTGTTCGGTATGGTATATAATTTTCTCCCGTTCATGATCTATCCGATTTACAATACGTTGCAAAAAATGGACCGTAGCCTGATCGAGGCGGCCCAGGATTTGGGCGCCAATCCGTTTCAGGTTTTTATGAAGACGATCCTGCCTCTTTCGATGCCCGGCGTGATGAGCGGGATCGTCATGGTTTTCATGCCGACGGTTTCCACGTTTGCCATTGCCGAGTTGCTGACGATGAATAATATCAAGTTGTTCGGTACGACCGTACAGGAAAATATCTATAACGGTATGTGGAATTATGGTGCGGCGCTTTCTCTTATTATGTTGTTGCTGATCGGCGTTACCATCCTCTTTACGAATGAAGAGGACAGTGCTTCGAACGAAGGGGGAGGTGTGATATGATGACGAAATGGATGGCAAAAGGGTATCTATGGTTGCTGTTAGCACTGCTGTATTCCCCGATTCTGATTATTATGATTTTCTCTTTCACCGAAGCGAAAGTCTTGGGAAACTGGACGGGATTTTCTACCAAGCTGTATAGTTCGCTGTTTACAGGAGGCGTGCAGCGTTCGTTGGTGAGCGCGTTGTGGAATACGTTTGCCATAGCGATGATCGCGGCGACCGTCTCCACATTGTTAGGCAGCATTGCGGCTATCGGCATTTTCAACTTGCGGTCGCGTACCCGTCAGGTAATGAATTTTTGCAATGCGATCCCGATGATGAATGCGGATATCATTACAGGGGTTTCCCTTTTCCTGCTGTTTGTGAGTTTCGGCATTTCGCAGGGATTCACGACGGTCGTGCTGGCACATATCACATTCTGTACGCCATACGTGGTGTTGAGTGTCATGCCGCGTTTGAAAAAGATGAACCAGAATGTATATGAGGCTGCACTTGATTTAGGGGCGACTCCTTTCCAGGCGTTGCGCAAGGTGATCCTGCCGGAGATTCGTCCGGGGATGATCAGCGGCTTTATATTGGCTTTTACACTTTCGATCGATGACTTTGCCGTTACCATCTTTACGATCGGCAACGAGGGGCTGGAAACCCTATCGACTTTTATTTATGCGGATGCCCGCAAGGGAGGGCTGACACCGGAGTTGCGTCCGTTGTCGACTATCATCTTCGTGACGGTGCTTGTCCTTTTGATTGTGATTAATAAACGGGCGGAGAAGTCCAAAATCTAATGGAAAAAAGCGGGAAATGAATAAACTGATTACAATAATAGCCGGTTGCATGCTTCTTTTGGGTGCAACTTCATGCGGACGTACGGACAAGGAGCGTAGCCATATCTTGAAAGTCTACAACTGGGGGGATTATATCGACGAGGATGTTCTGGCCGAGTTTCCCGCTTGGTACAAGGAACAGACCGGTGAAGATATTCGGGTCATCTACCAGGTGTTCGATATCAATGAAATCATGCTTACCAAGATTGAGCGCGGGCATGAAGATTTCGATTTGATTTGTCCGTCCGAATATATCATAGAACGGATGTTGAAGAAGAACCTTCTTGTCCCGATAGACCGTAATTTCGGAAAGACACCGGATTATCTGGATAATGTTTCTCCATATATTCGTACGCAATTGAACAAGTTAAGCCAGCCGGGGCGGGAAACGACCGACTTTGTCGTCCCTTATATGTGGGGAACGGCAGGAATATTATATAATAAGCAGTTCGTTTCCGGAAATACTGTCGAAAGTTGGGAATGCCTTTGGGATCTTAAGTTCAGAAATAAGATCTTGATGAAAGACAGTTATCGCGATGCCTACGGTACGGCTATTATCTATGCCCATGCAAAGGAACTGGCAGACGGTACGGTGACAGTCGAGCAGTTGATGAACGACAATTCGCCTGAAGCGATTGCCATAGCCGAGGAATATCTGAAAAAGATGAAACCTAACATTGCTGGTTGGGAAGCCGATTTCGGTAAGGAGATGATGACGAAAGGCAAGGCCTGGCTCAACTTCACCTGGAGCGGAGATGCGGTCTGGGCGATGGAAGAGGCGGAGGCTGTCGGGGTGGAGCTGGACTATGAAGTGCCCCGCGAAGGCAGCAATATCTGGTACGACGGCTGGGCGATCCCTAAATATGCCCGTAATGTCAAGGCGGCCAGTTATTTTATTGATTATCTTTGTCGTCCGGACGTTGCTTTGCGGAATATGGACGCCATCGGTTACGTCAGTGCCATTGCTACTCCCGAAATCATGGAAGCCAAGATCGATTCGACAATCGAAAAAGTTTCCGACTTGAGTTATTTCTTTGGCCCCGCTGCGGATAGCATCCGGATCAATCCGGTACAATATCCTGATCGCAAAGTGGTAGAGCGTTGTGCCATGATTCGCGATTTCGGCGACCGGACGGAACTGGTTCTGGAAATGTGGAGCCGCGTGAAAGGGGATAACCTGAATACAGGAATCGTCTTGTTGATCTTTGCTGTCTTCGGGATGTTATTTGTCTGGCTGGTGTATCGCAGGATACGTCGATATAAACAGCGGCAACGGTATCACAGACGCCGCCGCCGTTGGTAAACGTAAATAGTAGAATTGTAAGATTGTCAATTATCAATTAATAGAAGTCATGGAAGGCATAAAAAATTTGGTTATAGATTTTGGCGGCGTGATAATCAACCTCACCCGTAATCGATGTATCGAAGCATTCGAGAGTTTGGGGGTCGCGAATATACGTGAACAGATTGTCAATAATTACCAGCACAAAGATCTTTTTATGAAGATTGAACTTGGTTCCATCACTGCATCTGAATTTCGTGAAGGCATCCGTCATCTGGCGCAGCAGCCTTTGACGGACGAGCAGATCGATACCGCTTGGATCGCCATGCTCGATGATGTCCCGGAATATAAGCTGGATCTTTTGCTCGACCTTCGCAAGCGTTATAATACGATGTTGCTCAGTAATACGAACGAGATTCATTGGGACTGGTCGGAAAAGACCTGTTTTTCTTATAAAGGGCATCATGCTTCCGACTTTTTCAATCATATTTATCTTTCCTACCGGCTTCACATGCTGAAACCGAATGTCGATATCTTCGAACATGTCTTGCAACATGCCGGTATACGCCCCCAGGAAACTTTATTCATAGATGATGCCGTTCCCAACTGTCGTACGGCCGAATCATTAGGTTTCCATACCTATACGCCCCAACCCCGCGAGGATTGGTCACATCTGTTTAAATAGCCTGCTCATATTTCCTGAAGCCGGATAGTGAGCAGACCGGTCCGATCAAGCAACTAAATATCTTTTACTTTCAATATGTTGTATGATGTCCCCACGTCATATACATCATTCCCATCCACTTTCTTGATGTAGTTTACGATTCGGATGGTGACGGGAAGAATTATTACTTCATAAAGAGATTTCAGAACCGCTTGTGTTCCGATCATGATGAAAAGTTCGCCTATCGGTATCAGTCCGGCGAAAGCAATCGGGAAAAAGATCATCGAATCGGCACTCTCACCGACCAAAGTGGAGACGATAGCCCGTAAAGAGAAATTCTTTCCGGCTGAGGCAATCTTCATCTTGCTCATTACATAAGCATTCAGGAACGAACCGACAAGAAAAGCCATCAGGCTCGCTATAGCGATACGTGGTGCCATACCGAACACGAAGTCGAAGCCTTCTTCACCTTCCCAGAATGGGGCGGCAGGCAACATCACTGCCAGTTGCGCAAATCCGATGACAAGGAAATTAGAAGCGAACCCGCTCCAGATAATCAAGCGTGCTTTCTTGAATCCCCATACTTCGGCGATACAGTCATTGATGATATAAGAGATCGGAAAAACGATCAGTCCGGCGGTCGCTGTGATGCCGAATACCTGGACGACTTTGGTTTCTAACAGGTTGGAAGCTACCAGGCAGATATTGAACAGAATGCCTAACAACATGAATGGTACGGTTACAGTAGATGTCTTTTGCATATTTCTTGTTTTGAACGAGGTTTATCAAGTACTCGGTGAATAATGTAAAGGAGCGTTTTTTATGTTCCGAGAACAAAGATAGTGATATTTTTATTTGTTTATCTGTGAAATCGCCATTTCTCTATCACATATCCGACCGGGGTTCCGGCAATACATCTCTCTTTGCAAACGTATATCGGCATGTTTCTTTCCATATAGCAAAAGAAGCCTTCCTTCCGAATCAGAACCGGTACGAATAGGTCAGGCCGATACCGTGGCGGTAGTTGATCGGGTCATATACGTTGAAGGTGTGGTAGCGGTAATAAAGCTGCATGCTGTTTCTGGTATTTATCCGGTAATCGCAGCCGGAGGAATAGCGGATTTTATCGGCACGCATCTTCCCGTTGTAACCTACATTGTTAAAAGGCTCGATATAAATGAAAGGTTCGAATCCCGAAGAGGCGATCCGGTAGGAGAGGGTGAGCATGCTGCGGAGGTAGTTGGTCGGATGCAGGCAATTTTTCTTATACGTGCTTTGAAAACGTTCCCTGATCGCTATTTTTAATGCTCCGAGGCGGTGTGAACCGGAGGCATATAGGTAATACCGGTTGCGCACATCCTCAGATGCCTTGCGGCGGACTAACGACATATAGCCGGCTCCCACCCGTAAATGCGGTAAAATGCGATAGTTGATCTCTCCTGTGGTAAGGAACTATCCGGCTTTTCTGAAGTCGTTGCGTAAGCGGATATCTTCTTCCAGAACGAAAAAGAAACGTTTGTATATTTTCCCGGACAGGCTGACTTTCAGTGCGACGCCTGTACCTTCTATCGCCGGTAGCGGATGGGATATGAATAGGAACAAGAAGAAAATACAACAGGTAATTGCTTTCATGGCAGAATATGGCGTTTTAATATATTCGTTGAATTTGTCCTTGCATTGGTTTGCCGATCGGGATATACCAAACAACATGAAGGAAAATCGATTCGTTTAACTTTCAATTCTCAAAAGCACCGGATATATCCCAACGAATAGGTCTCGTACAAGTTGTCCTTTATTCCGTGGGTATACCGGAAGGAGATTATGTTTTTCTTGATCTCGTATCTGAAGTTGTTGCGCCAATGTATGGGTCGGTCGCCGTTGTTCTCGTATCCGTAGAACCCAGACAAGTTGGTGGCGAGTGTGAACCCCCTATATTTGCCGGTGAATCCGACTCCGTAAGAGATGGCGTCGTTCTGGCGATGCACCGGGTCGTTCGTCATCCAGCAATAGAATCCGGCAAGCGCTTGCGTACGGATCGAGGCTTTCCCGTCGGCACTTTTCCACAGGTCACGGCTTACGTTTATATCGAACCAATAGGAAGCGGCGTCGGTAAAACGGGCGTCGCACAGGCGGCCTCCGCTGGCTGTCTTGATATTGGCACTGATGGTCGCATCCACCCACTTTTCGCTTTTCAGGATCTGGAAAAAGGAACTGATGACGATGTCGCCGTTATATTTGATCGGGCTTTCCGTTTCCACGGCAAAACGTTCGTCACGCGTTTCCGGCGTCATCTTATACTTTTCCTTGAAACACCAGTTCACTTCGATTCCCGCACGCCCCCTGAAAAACGGCAGTAAAGCACGTCCCACGATATCCCAGGTCTTGTCGCCTGTATAATGATGGTATTCTCCCCGTACTTCCACCTCGTACCGCTCGCTTACTCGTCCGTCCCTCATTTCCGGGATCGGGAAAGCGTTCGGGCCGAAATAGCGTGGGGAATAGATGAGCAGTTCTGTTTTGTCACGCCAACCATCGGCATGGCCGTCGGCCACGGAAAAAACGAATGCGAATGTTATCAGTAGTATTCGGGATAAATATTTCTTCATGGATATATCTTTTCTTAAGGCCACAAAAGTACATATTTCATATTGATTTAGTACATTTGCCTCAAACAAATCTTTAAACCATAAAATACCATGAGACACTTACATTTTGGAAAGTTGTTTTTTGTTGTCTTTTCTCTCTTGTTTGCTTGTACGGTTTCGGCGCGTAAACCGATTAAGACATTATTGATCACAGGACAAAACAACCATAACTGGCAGGTGAGCCATGTTGTGCTGAAACAAATTCTGGAAAATTCCGGCCGTTTTGATGTGGACTTTGCCGTCTCTCCCGAACATGGAAAGGATATGTCCGGTTTTGTTCTCGACTTCAGCCCTTACCAATTGGTGGTGCTGGATTATAACGGCGATTCGTGGCCGGATGAGACGAACCGGCGTTTTCTGGATTATGTGCAGAAAGGCGGCGGTGTTGTCATTTACCATGCAGCCGACAATGCATTCTCCAAATGGCCGGAGTTCAATAAGATTTGTGCTTTGGGCGGTTGGGAAGGACGTAATGAGGAGTCCGGTCCTTATGTGTACTGGCAGGACGGCAAGTTGGTCAAGGACAGCTCGGCCGGTCCGGGAGGTTCGCATGGACGCCAGCACGAATATGTATTGAACGGACGTGACAAGGTGCATCCTATCGTGAAAGGGCTGCCCTTGAAATGGCGTCACGCCAAAGATGAACTTTACGACCGTATGCGGGGACCGGGCAATATCCGGGATATTTTATACACGGCCTATTCGGATAAGGAAACGAACGGTTCCGGTCGTGAAGAACCGCTGGTCTTTACAGTCGATTACGGGAATGCCCGCATCTTCCATACGATGCTTGGACATGCCGGTGCTACTCCGGAAGATAATATAGCAATGCAGTGTACGGGTTTCCAGGTGCTTTTGCTTCGCGGGGCCGAATGGGCGGCAACCGGCAAGGTGACCCAGAAAGTCCCGAAAGACTTCCCGACGGAGACAGCTTGTTCTTATCGGAAAAATTATAAGTGATTGTTACTTTTGGCTTAAGCCAAAAGTAACAGACAGGTTATAACGGATATTCCTCGAACGCGTACAATGCCGTAGACAAATACCTCTCTCCCGTATCCGGCAATAGGGCTACGATCGTTTTCCCTTCGTTCTCCGGGAGTTGGGCCAATTGCAGGGCGGCATATACGGCTGCGCCGGAAGAAATACCCACCAACAGTCCTTCCTTTTGCGCCAGTTCGCGTGATGTGCGGATGGCATCATCACCTTCTACCCGGATGATTTTGTCAACCACCGAACCATCATAGGTTTTAGGAATAAAACCCGCGCCGATTCCCTGTATTGTGTGTGGTCCGGGTTTGCCGCCCGAGAGCACTGCCGAGTCGGCCGGTTCCACGGCCACGATCTTGACATCCGGGTTGTGCGCTTTCAGCCCTTTGCCAACGCCGCTGATTGTACCGCCTGTTCCGACTCCTGCAACGAAGATATCGACTTTGCCCTCCGTATCGCGCCAGATTTCCTGTGCGGTCGTTTGGGCATGCCGGACAGGGTTTGCCGGGTTTTCGAATTGTTGCAGGATAATGGAGCCGGGTGTCTTGTCGCGTAATGCTTCCGCTTTGGCGATAGCACCTTTCATTCCTTCCGCTCCGGAAGTAAGAACCAGGTTAGCCCCTAATGCTTTCAATAAGTTGCGACGTTCCAAGCTCATGGTTTCGGGCATTGTCAGTATCAATTCATACCCTTTGGCGGCCGAGACGAAAGCCAGTCCTACGCCGGTGTTCCCGCTGGTTGGCTCTATAATCGTTGCTCCTGGTTTGAGCAAACCTTTTTCTTCCGCATCTTCAACCATTGCCAGTGCGATGCGGTCTTTTACACTACCTGCCGGATTGAAATATTCCAGTTTTCCGATTATTGTCGCTTTGAGGTCTTTACTTGTGTTGAAGTTTGAGAACTCTAATAACGGGGTATTACCCACGAGATCGGTCAGTTTTTTAGCTATGTGTGCCATATAAATTAAGAATTAAGAATGAGGTGCATCATCGTTTGCATTTTGGCTTCTGTTTCCAGCCATTCGCTTTCTGTTTCCGAAGAGGCGAGAATGCCTCCGCCTGCATATAGAACAAATGCGTCGGAGAGGATGTTCATGCAGCGCAAGTTTACATACAGGTTGCTTTTTTCATCAGGATTCAACCAACCGATAAAGCCTGAATAATAGCTTCGGTCGTAGCCTTCGTTCTTTCGGATGAAACGATAGGTTTCTTCTTTGGGCAATCCGCAGACGGCAGGCGTGGGATGGAGTCGTTTCAGCAGTTTGCCGAGTTTTTTATTATCGGGCAGAGAAAAACTGAAGTCGCTTTTCAGATGTGACAGTTCGCCGGCCCGTACCGGAGCCGGTGCGGTTTCTGCCGGCTCGATGCCTAATGCTTGCAACTGCTTGCGGATATAAAAGGCCACATATTCTTGTTCTTTCCTGTTTTTGTCGTCCCATTCTGCCGGTAATTCTCCGTTTTGGAGTGGTTGCGTGCCGGCAAGGGCGACTGTGTGCCATTCTCCTTTTTCGCCGGCAAGGATGATTTCGGGCGTACAACCGAGCCATGTGCCTGTCGTGGGCGTATGGCAGAGATAAACATACGAATATTTATACCGCCTGATTGCCTTGTGGAAAGCGGCGGCAGGAGAGAAGTCCGCTTTGCTTGCCGGAATCGTTTGGCTACGCGACAGCACGAGTTTCTCGAACTGTTTTTGGCGCAATGGTTCGATGAAGGAATTGAAACGGTAGCTGTAATCTTCCTTCAGGTTTCCTCGGCATGGAACTTTTATTTCCTCGGCATGGAATTTTTGTTTCCTCGGCATGGAACTTTTGTTTCCTCGGCATGGAACTTTTGTTTCCTCGTCGGATGGAAGTTCTTGGATATCCGGGCGGATCAGTACGATCGGATGCTGTTCGCTTACGTGGAAGGGAGCAATGACGAAACCGCTTTGTTCGTCCAGGTCCTCGATATGATAGAGAAGGCGTGCAGAACCGGAGGTTTGCATGGCGAAACGGGGTGATTCTCCCGGTATTCGCCAGAGTGCAAAACTCCGGTTCTTTCTGATCAATGTGTCGACTACGTTACAAATTCTTAATTCGTCTGGTGTCATTTCTTTTTTAATATACTGTTGACTACACGGATGGACGATACCAATTTGTCCGTGGATGTGAATACATCGACGTTCCAAACGTGGGAAGAGCGTCCTTGGTGGATGATGGTTCCGACGGCGCGGACAGTGTCTCCTTCGTGTGCGGATGACATGTGGTTGCCGCTAACCTGCATACCGACTACGATCTCGTCTGGCTTGACAAGAATCATCGATCCCAATCCGGCGACCGTTTCTGCCAGTGCGAGCGTCGCTCCGCCGTGCAAGATGCCGAATGGCTGGCGGGTACGTTCGTCTACCGGCATGGTTGCTTCCACGCGCCCTTCGGAAGCGTATGTATATTGGATGCCGAGGTTTCCCATCAGGGCATGTTTGGCACGCATATTAAGTTGGTCGAGCGGAACCTCCGCCGGGCGTATCTCGGACAGGATTGTCCGTTCGACCGCTGTTGCTACCCCATCTTCTTCGTTGGTATGCGTCGTTTTGTCCACACAGGCTTTTACCGAATCTTCGGCGTTTCCCATCGCGATCCCGACGCCGGCAAGTTGCAACATGGTCACATCACAAACCCCGTCGCCGATTGCGACCACTTCCTCCGGCAGGATGTCCAACTTGGACAGCAGCACTCCCAATGTGTTTCCTTTGTTAATGGACTGGGGGACGACTTCCAAAAAGTAAGGTTCCGAGCGGAATGTATCCAGTACGCCGCCGAGTCGTTTCTTCCAATGATTTTCCAAACCGGTGAGTGCTTCTTCATTGTCGCTCGCCAGCATACATTTGCAGGGTGCGAAATCGACGGCTTCGGCGAAATTGTCGGCATTGACTATTTGCATGTTGTTCAGCTTGGCTTCCTGAATGACATATTTGTTGTCCGGTTTGTCCGTCAGGATGAAATCTTTGTGATAGGTGAAGATGGCAAAGCCGTTTTTCTTTGCTTTCTTCTCGAAATAGGGTAGCCATTCCGGGGCGATACGTTTTTCGAATAACAGTTCGCCGGTTTGCATATTGATGATTTGACCGCCGTTGTAAGAAAGAATGTAACCTCCGTAATGATTCAGTTCCAGTTTTTCAGCGATAGGTATGACTCCATTAGTCGGTCTTCCTGATGCCAATACAATATGTACTCCCATTTGCTGCGCTTTCAGAAGGGCGGCTTGGGTACGGGGACTGATCTCTTTCCGGTTGTTGAGCAGTGTCCCGTCTATGTCGAGAACTAATAATTTATACTTCATGGCCTCTCTGTCTTTTTTGTTAGAGTGACAAATATACGGAATTTTTGCTTCCGTTGGAAACTCCATACGTTCTTGTCATAATCATTCCGTTTACAATGGCTGCCGTAGATGTAGAGACGGTTATGACAATAAGGAGGATCATGTCGGGAGAGGAGGTTGAACTGTGATCTCCTGCCCATTTTCCCGGATATACTCGTATAGTTCTTTGTAGAAGGCATGCCGTGTCAGCGTCGGTGCGTCTCCCAAGATCATCAGTTTCATGCGGGCGCGGGTGATGGCGACATTCATGCGGCGCAGGTCACCGAGGAAACCGATCCGGCCTTTGTCGTTGGCGCGTACGAGGCTGATCATTATCACATCGCGCTCCTGTCCCTGAAAGCCATCTACCGTGTGGACGGTTATCAGATGGCGGAAAGGTTTGAAGAATGCGTTGCGTTTGATCAGTCCGCGGATATACTGAACCTGCGATTTGTAAGGCGAAATCAGTCCGAAGTCAATGCTTTCGTCTAAGATCCGTTCCTTGCCGATCTTTTCGATATACTGCTGTAACGTAGAGACGAGCAATGCCGCTTCGTCTCGGTTGATCCGGCTCATGCTGTCGGTGATCCGGTCTTCCTCAAAATGGCAATCCGCCGTGTCGAGCCAGACAACAGGCGTGTCGAACTCCAGGATGCCGCGATGTTTGACTTCCGGTGCGGATTGCAATTCGTCATGGTAGAACCAGCGGGAAGGAAAGCGCATGATGTCTTCGTTCATCCGGTACTGCGTTTTCAAAAGCGAAACGGTTTCGGGCTTCCTGTCGGTTATTTTTTGCATCAGGGTGTGATCCAATCCGCCGCGCGCTGCTTCCATACATTTGATGGTAGGAGGGAGCTGGTGATGGTCGCCCGCCAAAATGACACGCTCCGCTTTGCCGATTGCGATCCAGCAGGCGGCTTCGAGTGCTTGGGCGGCTTCGTCGATAAAGAGCGTCGTGAAGTTGCGGTTGGTCAGTACCCGGTTCGCCGACCCGACCAGTGTGCAGGCTACGACACGTGCCTCGTCGAACAGCTCCGTGTCGATTTTCACTTCCAGTTCTGTCGCCCGGAAACGGAGGCGGGAAAGGCGGTTGCGTGCTGTATCCTTTTCACCGTGGTTCTTTTTGCGGAGACTGGATTGTATTTCACGGATTGCCTTGCGGATGCTCCATAGTTCGCTATAGTCGGGATGTGACTCGAAACGTTGCTCATAGGTGAAGGAAAGCATCTTGTCGTTTACGCGTGTCGGGTTGCCGATGCGTAGGACGTGGATGCCGCGATCCGCCAATTTCTCGGATATCCAGTCCACGGCTGTATTGCTCTGGGCACAGACGATTACTTGGTTTTCCCGATGCAAAGTCTCGTATATCGCTTCTACCAACGTGGTTGTTTTGCCGGTTCCGGGAGGGCCATGCACGATCGACACATCCTTTGCCGCCAATACGTGGTTGACCGCTTCCTCTTGCGACAGGTTCAGCCAGGGAAAGCGCATGGGGAAAAGCGTGCGCCTGCCGGCCGGAGTTTTGCCTAACAAGACGTCCCGCAGATAAGCCAACCGGTTCCCTTTCGCTTGGATAACAGCGGACAGGGCGTTGAACATCGTCTTGTAGCTGGTCTCGTCGAAATAAAGCTGGACACCGATTCCATCCGTCTTCTGTATTTCTGTAAGTGCGTTAGGAGATGGCAATACTACGACCATCCGGTCGTCTTGTACATAACTGATGACAGCCGAGAAGTTGAGGTATTCGGGTTTTCCGCCTCCTTTTGTCGTGAAGAAGCAGACCGGACGGCCATATTCGAAATTGTGTTCAGTCTCTTTATCTTCCAGCCGTTCGATTTCGATGACAAGCTGATTCAATGAATTATAGTAGTTCTTTCCCGGTACGACAGGATACCAGCACAATCCTTGTTGGATGCGGCGGTGTATGCCGGCCCGTTCGGTTTGCTGGCGGTACATCTCTTTTTCATATTCGAATTCTTTCTGCAGAAGATCGTACTGATGTTGCAGGTCTGCAATCGGAGTCTTGAATTGAGTTGTCATCATTCTTTGTTTAATCGGGCGCAAACTTACATAAAAAAACGCAATCGGATAGGGGTTTTTCTCCTTTCCGATGTCATTAAGTCAAACGGATGATTATCTTTGTTTATTAATTGGAAAGATTAAAATACTTGAGTATGAAGATTAAAATCTTATATGTGACAATGTCTTTGTTGATTCTGACAGGCTGCGGGTCGATGAAGGATATGAGCCGGGAAGACCGGACAGGCGTAGGAATCCAGATTGGTTCTTTTGTCGGGTGGCTTTTCGGCGGAGCGGTCGGATGTGCCATAGACGAAGATATCGGGGGTGATATCGGAGCATTTGTCGGGACGGCGGTCGGAGGAATCGCAGGTGCGCAGATAGCAGCACATGTAGGCGACGAGGTGAGAGTGGAGAAGAGGAATCCGGAGAATTATAAGCAGTCTTCCCATGTCTTCCTTCCCGATTTGCAGATTGAAGACATCCTGCTGGAAGAGGATAGCGTCACTCGCGACAACAAGATCAATGCAGGTGAAACCTGTCGTATTTCCCTCGTGATCGTGAACAACAGCTTTCAAGATGCTTTGGACGTGGAACCGATAGTGAAGGTCAAGAGGGGCAAATACCTGGAACTCTCCGAACCGGTCAAAATCGCCAGAATCACCCGTGAAGACCGTATCATTTACAATGTCACGGTACAAGCTTCCCCGAAGTTGCGTACGGGCGAGGCCGTGTTCAGCGTCTGCCTGAAAGAGGGGCGGGGCAATGGCACGGAAGAGGAAACGTTTACGATCGGGACGGCGGGTGACTGAACCGGAAGTTCACGAAGTAACATCTCTCATGAATGTTTTTATGTCGTAAAGTAACCTGAAAACGTTTTGTTTTTTTATATGAAACGTCGGGCGAGTTGTAACCCTATTGGTTAGGAGGTCTGACCCGATTGGTTAGGGGAGGTAATGAATAGGGTTACGACTCGCCAGGCGTTTCGATTTTTTTGTGTTTGCGAACCAGAGGTGGTAAATCTGAAAAAAGTTTGTTCTACTTGTTTTTGTTCAAAGCATTTTTCTGTTTTCATTTAATCGTTACCTTTGTCCTGTAATGTCAAAAATCTGTATTATGGATAAAACAACTCAAGCACAAATCATCAAACTTATACATCAGGAAGTGATTCCCGCCATCGGCTGTACGGAGCCGGTTGCGGTCGCATTGGCTTCTGCTAAGGCTGCCGAGGTTTTAGGTTGCAAGCCGGAGAAGACGGAAGTGTTCCTAAGTGCCAATATACTGAAGAATGCGATGGGGGTCGGAATACCCGGAACCGGAATGGTCGGGTTGCCGATCGCGATCGCTTTGGGTACGTTGATAGGGAAGTCAGCATACGGGCTCGAAGTCTTGCGTGACCTGACACCGGAAGCACTCGCCGAAGGGAAGCGGATGATCGAGGAGAAACGGATTCCTATCGCGTTGAAGGAAAATGTCGACAAACTCTATATCGAAGTGATTTGCTCAGCCGGAGATGAAACTTCGCGGGTGATTATTTGCCATGAACATACGAATATCGTGTATGTGGAGAAGAATGGTGTGGTCTTGACGGACCGGAGGGAAGAAGGTGTGAGCTGCGATGCTTCGGACGATGAAGGCAGGTTAAGGCTATCTTTTTCTACTGTATATGAGTTTGCGATGGAAATGCCGCTCGATGAGATCCGCTTTATCCTGGAGACTGCCGATCTGAACCGGAAAGCTGCCGAAACTTCTTTAAAAGGGAATTTTGGCCATACGGTCAGCAAGACCATATCCGGAGCGTACGGACGTAAATATATGGGCGATTCAGCCTATACCCACATGCTGACAATGACGGCTGCTGCTTGTGATGCCCGTATGGACGGGGCCATGATTCCGGTAATGAGTAATTCCGGCAGTGGAAACCAAGGAATTGCCGCCACGCTTCCTGTCCTCTCTTTTGCCGAAGACATCGGATGTACGGAAGAACAGTTGATCCGTGCTTTGGTGCTGAGCCATCTGATGGTCATCTACATCAAGCAAAGCTTGGGACGCCTCTCCGCCCTTTGCGGTTGTGTGGTAGCTGCCACGGGAGCCAGTTGCGGAATTACTTATCTGATGGGAGGAGATAAGATGCAGATTTCGTACGCGATCAAGAATATGATCGGTAATATTACTGGTATGATCTGCGACGGGGCAAAGCCCAGTTGTGCCATGAAAGTCTCCAGTGGTGTTTCGACTGCGATGCTGTCCGCGCTGATGGCAATGGAAAACAAGGTGGTGACTCCGGTCGAGGGTATTATCGATGAGGATGTCGACAAGTCAATCATTAATCTGACTTCCATCGGTTCGAAAGGTATGGAAGCTACCGATAAGCTGGTGTTGGATATTATGACCGGGAAATCCTGCTGACAATAAGAATATGCTGACCGATATCCGTCGGTTAAGTCATCAATGGAGCTATCCAGGCACAGGAGTACAGATGAAAAAGGACCTGTTTCATCGAAGTTTGAATACTTTTCTGAAACAGGTCCGGTTTAAAAGGTTTGGCTTTTATGGATAAACATGTTTTTATTCTCTACCGCCTCCCAAAGCTTGATAGAGGTTTATCACGCTTTGTATCTCGGTGAACCGGTTAGCCGTTTGCGACAACTGTGCGCTCAATAAGGATTGGCGGGCGGTCAGCACTTCCAGATAAGTACTTGTACCGTGTTCCATCAGCAACGATGTGCTTTCCAATGCCTTTCCCAAGGATTGGATTTGCTTTTCGAACAGGACGGTTTTTGCTTTGCTTGTCTGGCAGGCAGACAAGGCGTCGTTGACTTCGCTGCCGGCGTTCAGCAAAGCTTGCTGGAAGGCCAGGCTTGCTTCTTCCTGTTGCGCTTTGGCAATGCGGTATTGGGCCATGATCTGTCCTCTGTTGAACAACGGCTGTGTGAGCGAGCCGATGGCCGATGCCAGGAATTTACCCGGGTTGACGATCATGCTCCCTGCTGAGTTGGTCCATCCTGCACTTCCGCTCAGTACGATGGATGGATAGAATGCTGCTCGAGCTTGGTTGGTTGCGTAGAATGCCTGTTCCAGCGAACGTTCGGCGGCACGCACATCGGGACGGTTCGACAACATTTGCATCGGTATGCCGACTGCCACATCTTCCGGGAACTGCTGTTCGGACAGTTTTCCTCGTTCGTAGCGGCGCGGGGTTTCTGCGAGCAACAAGGCAAGGCTGTTTTCGACTTGGTTGATCTGTTCTTTTAAATCGAGAATGGCAGTCTGCACGCTGTAGTAAGCCGCTTCCATTTGGGAAGTGGCTGCTTCGTTGGCTAACCCGGCATCCATCAAGGCGCGGGTAGAAGCCACTGTCTCTTTCCAGGATTCTTCTGTCTGTTGGGAGATGGCCAATTGTTCGTCCAGCATTAATAATGTATAGTATACGTTGGCGATCCCGGCTATCAGTTGCGTTCGCACGGCTTGCTGGTAGTCCTTGCTTTGGGCATACAGCGCTTTGGCCTGTTGTTTGGCATTGCGCAGACGCCCGAAAATGTCCAATTCCCAACTGGCCGTGACAGGCAGCGTGTATGTCTTAGTCGCTTTTCCTCCGTCGAAACTGCTGATCGTTCCTTGTGGGGAAAGTGCGAATGCAGGTAGAAAGGCGAGTTTCGCCGACATTAGCGCCGCTTCCGCTTCCTCGATCTTCAGTTGGGCGGATCGGAGATCGGTGTTGTTTTGTAACCCTTGTTCGATAAGGGATTGTAACTGCGGGTCCGTAAAAAGTTCCCGCCAGTCTACATTGCCGAAGTTGGTCGTATCATCGATTGCGACCTCTTCTCCGTACAGGTTGTCCGGAGTCGTCTCGGCCGGTTGATATTTGGTGTATATGCCGCAACTACTCAATAGGGCGGTTGCGGTTGTCAATACGATTGTTTTCTTCATACTTTATTTATTTTCATTGTTTAGACCGTCACGTTCGATTTGGCTTTTTTGCTTTTCCAACGCGACTTGCATATCGGTTTCAACTTCCATCGGCGGACGGATTTTTTCTTGCATGTATTCGAAAATGATGTAGAATACCGGCACGACGAACAGCAATGCCAGTGTCCCGACTGCCATACCGCCGACAACACCTGTTCCTAATGAACTGTTACCGTTGGCTCCGGCTCCGGATGCGAACATCAGCGGAAGCATACCGAAGATCATCGTAAGTACGGTCATCAAAATCGGACGTAAACGGGCTTGTGCAGCCGAATAGGCCGATTCGACGATCCCCATCCCTTTACGACGGCGTTCGATGGCGAACTCGGTGATCAAAATCGCAGTCTTGGCCAAAAGTCCGATCAACATGATTACACCAGTCTGCAAGTAAATGTTATTTTCCAATCCGAACAGTTTGGCGAACAGGAACGAGCCCATCAATCCGAACGGGACGGACAGGATAACAGCCCAGGGTACAAGGAAACTTTCGTACAGGCAAGCCAGAATCAAGTAGATAAGCAAGATACAGACCGCATAGATAAAGAGGGTTTGAGCGCCTCCGGTATTGGCCTCTTCACGTGCCATGCCGCCATACTCGTACCCGTATCCTGTCGGTAGCATCTGGGCGGCCACTTCTTCGATGGCCTGCTGCACTTCACCGGTGGAATATCCCGGTGCTGGGTTCACATTGACCGTGATACAACTGAAGAGGTTGAAACGGTTGGCTACTTCAGGTCCGAGTACCCGCTTGAGGGTTACGAACTGGCTGATCGGAGCCATTTCCGTCCCGTTGCGGACGAACATATTGTTCAGGGCTTGTTCGTCAAGACGATATTCCGGTGAGGCTTGCGACATCACACGGTATACTTTTCCGAATTGGTTATAGTTGGAAACGTATGCGCCACCGCAATAACTACCCAATACATCGAGAACCGTCGAAGGCGAGATACCGGCCCGTTTACATTTGGCTGCGTCCACGTCGACTGATATTTGCGGGAAGTTCATGGCATAAGAAGTGTAAGCCATTGCCACTTCGGGACGTTGGTTCAATGCTCCGATATATTGCATGGCGTTGCCGTAGAATGTGTTCATATCTCCGCCTGTACGGTCTTGCAGGTTCAACTCGATGGAGTTTCCTAAGCCGTAACCCGGAATCATACCTGGCTGGAAGCAGAATATCTGCGCCTCTTTGATTTGGGCGAATTGTGCGTTCAGGCGGGCAACCACTGCATCGGACACATGTTCGGCCCCTTTTCTTTCATTCCAGTTTTTCAAACGGATAATTGCCATACCGTAGGAAGTACCCTGACCTGCCAGGAAACCGTAACCGGCGACACGGGAGTAATGTTCTATTTCCGGCGTGTTTTTCAGGATGTTCTCTACTTTGTCCAGTACTTTGCCTGTTTCTTCAAGCGTACTCCCCGGAGCAATGGCCACATTTGCCATAATGGTTCCCTGGTCTTCTTGCGGGACGAGACCTGTCTTCGTGTTGCTGATGAGCCATCCCAACAAAATAATGGCTGCAATCATTCCGGCCCATACCATCCAACGGTGATGGATGAAGAACATGACGCCTTTCTTGTATTTGCCCAACACGGCGTTGAAAGAGGCATTGTAGGCGGCACGTACACGGCCGTTAATACTTTTGGCACTTTTGTTTCCATCGCTTGGGCGCATTATCATGGCACACAGGGCAGGGCAGAGTGTTAATGCACAGATCATGGAAAGGCCTACGGAGGTCGCCATCGTCACGCCGAATTGCGTGTAAAAGATACCGGAAGTGCCGCCCATGAAAGTTACCGGTACGAACACGGCCATAAACACGCAGGTACAGGAGATGACGGCCATCGTCACGTCGCCCATCGCATCTTTCGTTGCTTGGTAGGACGAGGTGTAACCCGCATCGAATTTTGCTTGTACGGCTTCCACTACCACGATCGCGTCGTCTACCACCGTACCGATGGCAAGTACCAAGGCAAACAGGGTCAGGATGTTGATCGTGAATCCGGCGGCAGTCAGGCAGGCGAATGTACCGATCAGCGACACGATGATCGAAATAGACGGAATCAACGTACTCTTGAAATCCTGCAAGAAGAAATACACCACGAGGATAACGAGCAGGATCGCCACGATCAGCGTTTCCACTACATTATATATAGAGGCAAAGAGGAAGTCGTTGGAGCTCATCATCGTGATGAATTCTGTTCCAGCCGGTAATTCTTCTTTCATTTTTTCCAGCTCGGCGGCAATGCGTTCGTTTACTTCCGTAGCATTGGAGCCGGCTACTTGGTAGATCATGAAAGTGACGGCCGGCTTGCCGTCCATCTGGCTGTCGAAACCGTAGCTTAATGTTCCTAATTCGACTTTGGCTACGTCTTTCAGGCGCAAGACGGAACCATCTTCCTGGGCACGTACGACGATATTCTGGAATTCTTCCACGCTTTTCAGGCGTCCACGATATTTCATGGTGTACTGGAACACGTTTTTCGAATTTTCTCCTAACGAACCGGTCGGAGCCTCGATGTTCTGTTCGCCTAATACGGATGTCACGTCCGAAGGAATCAATCCGTATTGGGCCATTCGTTCGGGATTTAACCAGATACGCATGCTATAGGTATCACCCAACTCCATTACGTCGCCTACGCCTTCAATACGTTTGATACGTGGGACGACGTTGATGTCGAGGTAGTTTCCAAGGAATGTTTTGTCATATCGTCCATCGGAACTGACAAGTGCGTCGATCTGTAAAAAACTGGTCTGTCGTTTTTGAGTGCTGACTCCTATGCGGGTTACTTCGGCGGGCAATAAGCCTTGTGCTTTCGTTACGCGATTTTGTACGTTGACAGCTGCCATATCGGGGTTTGTCCCTTGTTTGAAATAGACCTCAATCGTGGCCGAACCTGCATTGGTTGCCGTGGAAGTCATGTACATCATGTTTTCCACACCGTTGATACTCTCTTCCAGTGGCATGATGACACTGTTCATTACTGCATTGGCATCCGCCCCTGTATAATTGGCTGATACATGGACCGTCGGAGGTGCAATATCAGGATATTGCTCTACCGGCAAGGTAAAGAGCGAGATTAATCCGATCGCCAAAATAAGAATGGAGATGGAGATGGCCATAACAGGCCGTTTGATAAATATGTTTCCTTTCATACTTTGTCCTTTCATTTAACTTGCGTTCCTTCACGTACTAACCCGGCGCCTCCGGATACGATCTCTTCACCTACTTTCAATCCGTCAAGTACGATGTATTCGCGACCGTCGTTGAGTTCGGCGACGGTAATCAATGTGGAAACAGCTTTTCCGTCCACTACTTTATAGACAAGCGTTTTGTCTTGCAAACGTACTGTTGCACCTTGAGGAATAACGATACAGTTTTTGTAGGTCTGCGGTATGAGCACGTTACCGGATGCTCCGCTATGAAGCAGGCGGGATTCGTTGGGGAATACGGCGCGCACGCCGACTGTGCCGGTTTTCCGGTCAATCACTCCGCTGATCGATTCGATCTTTCCTTTTTGTTCGTAAATAGACTGGTCATTTAGTTTTAACGATACTTCCGGCATGTTTTCCAATGCTTCGTCCATATTTTTGTACTGGCGACTCATGGCCAGCAACTGATTTTCGGTCATGGAGAAGTAAACATACATGTTCGAATTGTCAGAAACCGTTGTCAATGGTTGAGGGATACTGGCACTAACCAAGGCTCCAGAGCGGTAGGGCAGCATGCCGACAACTCCGTCGGACGGGCTTTTCACTTCCGTATAAGACAGGTTGTTGCGGGCGTTCAGTTCCTGGGCTTCCGCCTGTGCCAATTGCGCTTTGGCGGTCAGATAATTATTTTCACTTGTTTTCAGGTTAAAAGCCGAAACTACCTTTTTGGCAAACAGTTCTTTAGTGCTGTTGTAGTTCAGTTCGGCGGTAGCTAAAGCTGCTTTTGCCACTTCCACATTTGCTTGGGCTGTCTTCAATGCAGCCTTGTAAGGGACTTGGTCTATGACAAAAAGTAATTGTCCTTTCCGGACAACCTGTCCTTCCGTTACACAGAGCCGTTCGATAGTCCCTGATACTTGCGGATAAATATCTATATCCTGACGGCCGCGGATCGTGGCCGAATAAGGGGTTGTCAGCTCTTTGTCTGCCGTAGAAACTTTCATCGTCGCGTAAGATGCTTTCATCTGCGCATCCGGTGCATGTTTGCAGGATGCCATCCACATTGTCGTACAGCCGATAACTGCCATCAGCCGTATCCATTTTGCATTTGCTCTTGTCATATTCGTTGTATTCTTTAAAAACGACGCAAATGTACCTTAATAAAGAACGCTATTATTTGTCCGAATGTCGATATAAATCTTCCATATTGATACTGTATAGATATTTTAAGAAAAGAAAAATTGAAAAAAACAAATAACTATAACTTATTGTTATGTAGTGTGTAAAATGAATATTCAGGGGGGAGGTTCGGTTAATGGGGGGTTGTTGATTCACGAAGAAAAAAGAGTATGTCTAAACATCCTTGTCCTTCGCATTTGACGCGAGACAAGGATGTTTAGGTACACTGTCGTTTTTTATTGCAGATATTCTACGAGTTTGGTCGGCAGGTAGAATGTATTGTTTTTGTCTACATATACGATTACCGAATTCAGGCGGATTTCTTCCTGGCCTTTTTTGCCGATTGTCACGATGTTGCTGAACGGTACGATATTGATTTGTTTCTTCTTGTTCTTTACAACCAATGAAGGAGAACCTTTTTCGTCTTTTGCCGGAACGATTTCACATTTGAAATCTTTGAATACTTCCGTGTGAGGAGCAAAGTTGCCGGCTGTCAGTTCTTCCAGCGTGTCGTGTGTCATGCCGAACAGGGCACAGAGATAATGGTTCAATTCAATATTCGTGTGCATGCCGGTCGGCAGGCTTGCATGATCAGGATGGTAAGCTGCGAGGAATACATCTTCGCCTGTGTGTCCGCCGGTTGTGAAACCGAAACAAGTGCGGGATGTCAGCAATTGAGACATGAAAGAAGTAAGCGAGCTGCTATACAGGGAACCTTTGCCTTTGATCGAACGTTCGTTTTCCGGTATCGGGCTGTTCTTATAGTCTTTGCAGTGATTTAAAGCGTCCTGCTCTTCCGGGGTCAGTTCGAAACCGGCATACGTGCGGAATACGTTTTGCACTTCGGATGCAGGAACACTGTTTATCTTCTTGGCGAAACCTTCGGCGGTCAATTTGCACAGGGAAAACTGGTGGAACAACTGTTCTTTGCTCAGTTTGTCGTATCCTTTGCAGTCGCGACGGCCGATACTGATACCGCTGTTGCCGTGGTCAGGAACCATGATAACGGCAGTTTCGCCATTTTGACGGGCAAATTCGAGAGCCGCACCGCAAGCACGGTCGTAAGCCAGAAAATCGGTTGCCATGCCGACCGGATCGTTTGCATGGGCGGCCCAGTCGACTTTGCTGCCTTCCACCATAAGGAAGAAGCCGTTCGGGTTCTGTGATAACTTTTCGATCGCTTTGCGTGTCATCTCTTCCAAGGAAGGTTGCTGGGCCGGATCGCGGTCGATATCGTAAGCCATTTCCCTGTCGCCGAACAAAGCCCACATATTGTTGCCTTTGTAATTGCGCATGCCATTGATGTCATTTTTGAAGACACCGTATCCGTTACCTTTCAGATAGGCTTCGCTTTCTTCGGGTAACAGGCTGGTTCCACCGCCGATCACGACGTTCAGGTCGTTGTGGGCCATCTGTGGGGCGATCCATTCATATTTGCCACGGTTGTAGCTGTGGGCGGAACAGTCGGCCGGTGTCGCGTGTGTGAATTCACAGGTGAAAACCAGTCCGGTAGATTTGCCTTGTTTTATTTTGACCGCTTCCAAAACGGTTGTCAACGGCTGGAAAGCGCGTGCCGGGTCGGTCGGGTAAATGTCGTTGTCGCCGTCATTCTCCGGATAAGTGGAAACGTAACCTGTACGGCTGGGTTGCCCCGTCATGTAGCAGGAAGTCGTAGGTGCTGAATCGCCGATCGGGGCATTCGAAGAATGTGTACGAACCGTTCCGCAGAGATACGGGTCGATGTTCAATTTCGGTTTGTCGGGGTTCGTGTACCATTGTAGCCAACGTGCCATGGATACTGTGCCCAATGATGTTCCGTCCGGAATCAGAAGAATGACATTTTTCACCGGCTTTACGTTTTTTACGTCCTGAGCCTTTACCGGCATAAAGATAACAGCCAGTAACAGGAGAAGTGTAATTGTCTTTTTCATGTTCTTTTTATTTATAGTTGTATGATTTCTTCTGCAAATTGCGTGATTTTCTCCAGTCCGGTTTCCGTAACCAGAAAACTGTTTTCGATGCCGACGGCACCTACACCCGGTATTACATATTTAGGTTCGAGTGCAAAAACCATGTTCGGCTCCAGAACCTCTTTCGAGCGGGGCGTAAGAACCGGAAGTTCGTTTATCTGGATACCGATACCGTGTCCTACGAATTTCGCTTGTTGCTTGGTTCCCATGAAATAAGTGCTGAGTTTCTGGTTCTCGGTGATTCTGGCGGCTATCTCATACAGTTCGGAACAGGAGGTTCCCGGTTTGGCGATGTTTTCGATTTCGCTTTCGATAAGAAGGGCGGTCTGATGTGCTCGGTAAGCAAGTTCAGTCAGGCGGCCTACGGAGAACACGCGTGTCATATCTGTCATATAAGCCGTATAGTTCCCCGCCATGTCTACCATAATGGCCGTACCTTCTTTCAGGACTGTCCCGTTCGCCCCTAACGGGCAGGATGCGTCGATACCGCCGCCACCCAAAGCGAAATCGAAGGGAGAGGGGACTTCGGCGTTTTCTCCTGCTAAAATACTTCCCATAAAAATATCCATGTAGGCACCGAATGCACGGAACAGTCCGATTGAACCGTTCTTGCGCATCCGCTTTTCTATTTCATACTGGAATTCGAGGTCTGTCATTCCGGGACGGAAACATTCCGGGATCTCGGCGTATGTCTTGGCGTGGCGGTTGGCCGAGATACGGAACATTTCGATTTCGTGTGGTGTCTTTATCCGGCGCAGTTCGCGCATTATGGCGGTTGCGTTTCCGGTCTCTTTCGGATTGAAGATCTTTTGCAGGCGTATATAATCATTGTACGTCAGTTCGTCGGCTTCGAGCAGAAGCTTTTCCGGCATTTTCAGTTCGTGGGATGCAAACAGTTCTACTATCTGTTCCGGTTTACGGATGTATTCCACATGTTCGCCGGTCAAACCATTCGGACGTTTCACGAAGAACCAAGGAGCACCTTTCGCAGGAAGGTAGAAATAGCCATTATAGATACGTCCGGTTGTATAATATAGATTCACATCCACGGTAAGCAGACATCCGTCGGCATTTATTTTTTGCATTGCCTGCTGTATGCGATCCCATTTCAACTTGAGATCGTCGATCAATTCTTTTTGTATCATTTCCAACACTTAATTTTTCGGCATCAAAGATATTAAATTAAGCCGTGATTGGAATGATTTTATATTTAATTCTTGATTAAATTTAGAATTGTTCGAGTACTTGTATCCGCTTTTCGATAGGTGGATGAGTGGCGAAAAGTCCGCTTAGACCGTTCAGTGCATTTATGGCCTGTTTACCTGGATGCTGGATGAAAAGTTGGGCTATGTCTTCCCGGTTGACAGCTTCAATATCGGGATCGGCTGATATTTTTCGTAGAGCATTGGCGAGGGCAAGCGGATTTTTAGTCATCTCGGCAGCTCCGGCGTCGGCCAGATATTCCCTTTTGCGCGAGATTGCAAAACGCATCAGCATGGAGAAGAAATAACCGATAGCTGTAATGACCATTATTAAAACGATGATGATCGCGGTGTTGTTTTTTTCATCCCTTCTGTGCCCTATCGACGAGTAGTAAATGGAGCGCGAGGCCATTTGTGCGAGCATGGCAAAGATACCAACAAAGACAATTGATACGATCATCAGACGCACGTCCTTGTTGCGGATATGCGATAGTTCGTGTGCAACGACCGCTTCCAGTTCGGGATCGTCCAGTTTGTCGATAATCCCCCGCGAGAGGCTGATGGTGTAAGTTCTTTCGTTAATGCCGCTTGCAAAAGCGTTCAGCGAATCATCGTTGATGATATTGATTTTGGGCATTTTCATCCCTTGGCTTATGCACAAGTTTTCTACTAAGTTATATACTCTTTTGTTTTCTATTCTTGACAAAGGTTTGGAGCCGGTTGCCGAGTTGATGATGCTCGTATTGGCAAAATAGGCGATGATGAACCAGATGAGTACGCCGCCAAGTATGTATGGTGCTATTTGGAGGAACATTCCGGTAGAATATCCGAGCGGTTCGGCTTGTGTCATGCCGTCATTGTTTATCACCAACAAGTGAAATAAGTAGCAGAACGCAAAGAGCAATCCGATTACCAAGCAGGGAAATAAGCAAAGCAGGAGCAGGGAACGGAAATTGTTCCTGCTCTGTTGGGTTTGTATGCCGACGTATTGCATCTTTAGAATTTGATTTTAGGTGCTTCTTCGAGTGTTGCACGTTGTTGTTCGCCCAGATCAAACATCTTTTCCTTCTTGAAACCGAACATGCTGGCGATCAGATTAGACGGAAATATCTCGACTGCATTGTTCAACTCTTTTGTGGCCGAATTGAAATAACGACGTACGGCAGCCAGTTTGTTTTCCAAATCGGAAATTTCTTCCTGCAACTGCAAGAAGTTTTGGTTTGCTTTCAGATCGGGATAGGCTTCGAGAGTGATTTTCAATCCGGCAAGGGCGGCAGTCAGGGCGTTTTCTGCTACGATCTTATCGTCGATCGTTTTGGCACTTATCGCTCCGTTACGGGCGTTAATGACGCGCTCCAGCGTCTCTTTTTCGTGTGAGGCATAGCCTTTAACTGTTTCGACCAACTGCGGAATAAGGTCATGGCGTTGCTTGAGCTGTACATCAATGTCGGCAAATGCGTTCTCGCGGTTGTTACGTAATTTCACCAATGAGTTATACAAAGAAATGATCCAGATTGCCAAGATCACAATTACGGCTATTAAAATGATTGTTGTCATTGTCTTTATTTTAATTTAGTAAGTATGGCTGCAAACTTACTAATTAATTTGCCATCTATTGCTTCCTTTTCCTCAAAAAATATGGGCATATAAAAAATGGGATGATAGTTATAAAAAAAGATGCTGTATAAAATATATACAGCATCTTTTTGTGGGCAGTGATGGATTCGAACCACCGAAGGCGAAAGCCAGCTGAGTTACAGTCAGCCCCATTTGGCCACTCTGGTAACTGCCCCCGTTATTTTCAATTGCAGTGCAAAGGTACGATATTTTTTGGAATCTGCAAGCGTTTAGGCTGAAAAAATCAGGGCAACCGCACTAAAAAATTGCAATCTTACATGGGTATTTATTTATATGACTGATAATATGTTGTTTATGTTTACATAGGCAAAAATAGCCATCGGCAAAACGGGGTCGTTTGAATATAAAACGACCTTTTTCGCCGGATAAGATGCAAGAATGAGGCATAAAAGAGCCTCCGACACGGCGGATAAACATACCTGCACCCCCGCAAAGGTCTCGCGCAGACCCGGGTCTGCACCTCTTCCGCGCCCGGGTCTTGGTGGTGGGTACACCCGGGTCTCAAGCGGCTTTGCAAGCTGTTTTTGACAAAAGAAAAGCCTGTCTTGATGGAAAAAGAAGCCGTTTTAACATGTTTCGCACCTGTTCCCGGACGGTCCCTGTTTTTATCGTTTGATTGATACACAGCATGTTATCGTTTTTAACTATGATAGTTGTGATAGATGAATGATAGTTAAAAACGGCAACTATCATGCTATAACATATTGGTTTGAAACAATATACAAACGGATATGATAGTATGATGGTTGTTTTTGCAAAAACATTATATGATTAGTCCGTATCGGTGGCGGAAATAGATGGACACTTTATGATTTTGGGGCGGTTGCCCTGTGATGATGTCTGATTGTCGGGGTGAGTCATTGTCGGTTTCATGGAGGGGGACTTACAATTAAACCGGATTTTTGGACATAAAAAAAGAGATATCTTCTTATGAAGTATCTCTTTTTCCGCTCTTCCTCTTGGACTTGAACCAAGGACCCTCTGATTAACAGTCAGATGCTCT
>ERZ777011.1260-NODE-1260-length-28395-cov-7.592096_pt1 | contig 28395 bp, 23 predicted proteins | sample MGYA00374964_ERZ777011 | MGnify/ENA primary metagenome ERZ777011 (study PRJEB29310, sample SAMD00008975) | mouse gut metagenome | study: EMG produced TPA metagenomics assembly of the Metagenome analysis of fecal microbiota from mouse which was promoted... | reverse complement strand
CATGCTTCGCAAACCTGCATAAATACTGAATGTGTGGAGTTTTGCTCATGGCTAAAGATTATTTCTAAAGGAGGTGATTATATAGTGGATAAAAGTTCTTTTTGGCTGACTGACCGGGAATACAAAGTGATGAGCGTTCTCTGGGACAATAATAGGGATCTGACTATCAATGAAATTTCAGACATTTCCGGTGATCCTAAACTGACTATCGCCTGCATTGCGCAAGTGATACCCCGTTTGTTGAAAAAAAATCTGGTTCATATTGAGAAGTTCATTCCGGTGAACACCAAATATGCCCGCACCTTCCTTGCTGATATTAGCAGACAAGATTATCTGGAAAGCGAGCTGAGCCGATTGACTCAAAAAACAGATGCCGCTTCTTTACTCAGCGCGCTGGTGCATGTCAGCAGCCCGAAAAAAAACGACGAACTTATGCAGGAATTAGAAATCTTTATGCAGGAATACAAAAGAAATAGGAAAGGATGATTTCCCTTGAGAATCTCTGTCATGACGATTATTACGATCAATTTGTCGCTCTCTATTTTTCTGATTTTTTTGCTGCCTCTGTTAAATCTGGAGTCTCTTTTGAAAAATTTGAGCGGCAGATTGCTGGCCATATGCTGTATTGCCGTTATGATACGCGCTCTTATTCCGGTTGAGTTTCCTTTTTCCATAACAATACTCGTCACTGAAGTTCTTCCTTCCATACGGGATGTGATGAAATATCCCGTTACGATAGGAGGCTTTTCGGTAAAAATTTCTGCGCTCTTACTTTTTTTGTGGATGGCAACAGCGTTTATTCTGATTGCAAAAAAATTTTTTATATATTCTCGGCTGACGAAAACCATCCGTCGACTGCCCGAGTGTCAGGATAGCGCTGTCCTTGAAGTTTTGCATTCTCTCTATGAAAAATATCCGTCGGCAAGAAACATAAAAGTTGTCAAGACTAATTTAGAAATCAGTCCGCTGGCCACAGGATTTAAAAATCCTGTTATACTTCTGCCGGAGTACCGGTTTGGCAAGGCCGAATACCGTATGATACTGGAGCACGAACTGCTGCACTGTATTCGACATGATACGCTCATTAAATTTGCTGCAGATATCCTTTGTTCGATCTATTGGTGGAATCCTCTTTTTTACCTTTTGAGAGGCAAAATCTTCGAGTTGATCGAGCTTGGAAACGACAGACAAATGACAGAATCTTTCTCTGCCGACGAAAAGAGCACATATATGCAATGTCTTGCGGACACCGCAAAAAAGATACATAATGACTCCTTTCCTTTTGCACTCTCCTTCAATACCGGAGGGGAGTCAAATCTGCTGCTGCGGCTCCGTCTGATCACGGAATTCAAAGCAGCCGGACGGGGAAAGGGAATATTAGCATTATCGGCAACCTTATTGCTTTTATGGTGCCTCACATGTTTTACGATGGAACCCTATGAAATGCCTGAAAGCGGAGACTACATCCGATTTGACAAACACAACTCTTATTTTGTTCAGGACGGCGATTTGTATGAAGTTTATTATCAAGGGCAATTTCTTCATACAGTGGATTCCCTTGAATACTATGATCCTCATATTCCTATTTATCAAAAAGGAGAGACTAAAGATGATTAAAAGAAATGTAATAAAATTATTTGGCTTGTTTTGCGGCCTCACAATGCTTTTTTGTCCCGCTTCCGTTATGAAGACACAGGCGGCCGATATCCCTCCCATGACAAAGGTGACTGAAGGGGAAACCATAGAACCCCGTCAGCCTGTCACCGGATGGATTTATAAACAAGAAAACGGAAAGACATACCGTCGGCTATACAATTATTCCACCGGCGAATGGATCGGCGAATGGATCTTAGTCGGCTGATCCCCATAAATTTAATTTCATCCGCAAACGCCGGGAAGCAGACCACACGTCTTTCCCGGCGTTTACAAATTGTTCATATTTCATTCAAAGAAACTTAATTTCAAAATCATTTTTTAGACAAATCTAGAGTCTATACTAAGTACATAAGATAACAACAGGAACTTAAAGAAATTCCTGAATCCGTTTTTGACAAAGACCTTATCGTAATAATTTAAATAACTTTTTCATAATAAATGCCAAGTAAGGGAAACCTTACTTGGCATCCTCCCTTTTTAGGACATATTTTCCCGCCGCCACTCATATAATGCCTTAACTTCGTGCAAAAAGCTTGCTTTTTCCCTATATTACTGCTAAACTCATACTTGTTATTTATTTGTAAAAATATGGATCCGAAGTGCTTTCTGTTATAAGATGGGGGGATTTATCTATGGAAAAAACACTCGATAATTTAAGCAGGGCTCTGGCTCCTGTTGTCGAGGCAGTCACAAATATCAACGGCGCTGTCAACGGTTTTGTCTGGGGGACATTCGGAATCGGTCTTTTACTCGCCACCGGCATCCTGATGACGATCATCAACAAAGGCTTCCAATTTACCCATATCCGGCACTGGCTCAAAAATACGATCGGCGCCATCTTTGCTGACAGACATGTCACGGCGCATACGGACAAGGAAGACAAATCCATTTCCCAGTTTCAGAGCCTTTGTACCGCTCTCGCCGCAACCATCGGCACCGGCAATATCGTCGGTATCGCTACCGCCATCATCTCCGGCGGCCCGGGCGCGATCTTCTGGATGTGGGTCATGGCTATTTTCGGCATGATGACAAACTATTCCGAAAATGTGCTCGGCATTTACTACCGCCGCAAAAATGCGAGGGGTGAGTGGTCCGGCGGCGCAATGTACTATCTGCGGGATGGCCTCGGTTCCAAAAAGGGCTGCCGTCAAATCGGTCTGATTCTGGCCGTACTGTTCAGCAGTTTCTGCCTGTTGGCAAGTTTCGGTATCGGCAATATGAGTCAGGTAAATTCCATCGCCGGAAATATGAAATCCGCCTTTGGCATCCCGACAAAAGCCACCGGCATCGCTATCGTCATTATTTCGGCCTTTGTCATATTAGGCGGTATCAAGAGGGTTGCCGCCGTCACGGAAAAATTGGTTCCATTTATGGCTATCCTCTATATAATAGGAGCGCTCATCATCTGTGTGAGTAATATCGATCAATTCGGCGCAGTGTTTGCGGCCATCTTCAAAGGCGCTTTTGCCGTGAAAGCGGCCGGCGGCGGCGTAATCGGTTACGGCGTGAGCCGCGCTATCACGTGGGGCTTTAAGCGAGGGGCTTTCTCCAACGAAGCCGGCCTCGGTTCCTCTGTCATGGTGCATTCCAGTTCCAATATAAAGGAGCCGGTTCGCCAGGGAATGTGGAGCATTTTTGAAGTATTTGCAGATACTATTGTCGTTTGTACTCTGACCGCTTTCTGCATCCTCTCCTCCGGTCTTGTAGATTTGGAAACGGGGCAGATGCTGACGGACATCGAGGGATCCGGACTCGTAGGGCAGGCTTTCGCCGGGGTCTTCGGCTCCATCGGTCCGAAGTTTATCGCGATCGCGATTCTGTTGTTTGCCTACTCCACAGTGCTCGGTTGGAGCCACTACGGCGCAAAAGCTTTCGAGTTCTTATTTGGCGTCAAAACCACCGTGATCTACAAAATACTGTTTGTCATTATGACTTACTTCGGCTGTACCGCAAGCCTCGGTCTCGCTTGGGATCTTTCCGACACCTTCAACGGTCTCATGATGATTCCCAACCTGATCGGCGTTCTGGCGCTCTCCGGTACCGTATGGAAGATCACAAACAATTACATACGCCGTACCTTTCACGGCTCTAAGGAGGAACCGATGTACTCCGCCTTTGAAGATATTCAGAAAGAACAGTGCCGCCGGATATAGTACGCGGTATAAATATAAAAAGCGGTCTGATGACCGCTTTTATATTTATATATATCTTTATGCCTTTACTTCTATTAAGCTTTCCCGTTACATCCCAGAACGTTAACCAGTTTGTGGCGAACCATTTCTTTGATGTTAGCGCGAGCGGGTTTCAGGTACTCACGGGGATCAAACTTGTCCGGATGCTCTGCGAAGAACTGACGGATCGTACCTGTCATCGCAAGACGCAGATCGGAGTCAATGTTGATCTTACATACTGCGGAACGTGCCGCTTCACGAAGCTGATCCTCGGGAACGCCGATAGCACCGGGCATTGCTCCGCCGAATTTGTTGATCATCTCAACATAATTCTGAGGAACAGAAGAAGAACCATGAAGCACGATAGGGAACCCGGGAATCATCTTCTCACATTCATGCAGAACGTCGAAACGAAGCTGCGGATTTGTGCCGGGTTTGAACTTGTATGCGCCGTGGCTTGTGCCGATCGCGATAGCAAGGGAATCACAGCCTGTCTTCTCCACAAATTCAGCCACTTCTTCGGGACGTGTGTAAGAGGAATCCTCTGCGGATACTTTTACATCATCTTCCACGCCTGCCAGTGTACCAAGCTCAGCCTCTACTACTACGCCGTGCTCATGTGCATATTCTACTACTCTCTTTGTGATCTCGATATTCTCCTCAAAAGGTTTGGAAGAAGCGTCGATCATAACGGAAGTAAAGCCGCCGTCGATACAAGACTTACATGTCTCGAAATCCGGGCCGTGATCTAAGTGCAGAGCGATAGGCAGATCAGGATTGCATGCAATAGCAGCCTCAACCAGCTTCACCAGATAATTATGGTTTGCATAAGCGCGGGCTCCTTTGGAAACCTGCAGGATAACCGGAGCTTTCTCTTCAGCACAGGCTTCTGTGATACCCTGAACGATCTCCATGTTGTTTACATTGAAAGCACCGATAGCGTAACCGCCCTTGTAGGCTTTCTCAAACATTTCCTTTGTTGTTACTAATGGCATATTTCGTACCTCCATTCATTATTTTAATTTTATTTGATAACCGAAGATATTCGGTTATTTTTCCCCTATAAAGCCTTTTCAAATCACGAGCCTCATATTACTCTTTTCCGCTTAAAAACTCCTCGATACTGGTAATTGCTTTTTCTTCGTCCGCTCCGTCCGCCGTCACATAGACTTCCTCACCGCTGTTTAGTCCAAGACTCATCATACCCATGATACTCTTCGCATTCACTTTCTTTCCCGCCGATTCAATATAGATCGAACTCTCATGCTGGCTCGCCACCTGTACAAGAACCGCGACGGGCCGGGCTTCAAGCCCGTTTTTTAATTGAATCTTCATAGACTTTTCCAACATAACTTTTCTCCTCTCACTACTGCTGTCTGATACTTTCCGCGATCAGACTTAACTTTCTCAATCTATGATTCACTCCGGACTTCCCTACCGGAGGTGTCAACAAATCCCCCAACTCCTGCAGTGTTGCTTCCTGATATTCCAGCCTCAGCTCCGCGATCTCCCGCAGCGTCTCAGACAGTTCCCCGAAACCACAGGTCTTCTGGATCAACTCGATGTCCCGCACCTGTGCCGCCGCCGCATTCACTGTCTTTGTAATGTTGGCAGTCTCGCAGTTTACTTTTCTGTTGACTGAATTGCGGACTTCTTTCACGATCCTATAATTCTCAAAATCCATCAACGACACATGAGCCCCCATAATGTTCAGCATATCGCAGATGGCGGAACCCTCTTTCACATAGACCACATAATATTTTTTTCGTCTGGCAATCTTAGCGGGAATGTCAAAATCCGCGATCATCTGCTGCAAAAGCTTCGCCTGCTCCTCTATCACACAGTCAAATTCCAGATGATAGCTCTTTCCCGGATTGCTCATGGAACCTATACTGAGATACGCCCCTCTCAAAAAAGCCCTCCTGCAGCAAGACCTTTTAAGTGTTCCGTTTAAGTCAGGCCTCAGACTCTCGCGCATCAATTCTGCCGGGATCATCAGACTCCCGTTTTCTATATCAACCTTTATAGTAATATTTTTTCTGCACAATGTAAAGGCTTTTTGTTTTACAAAATCATTCTCCGCGTTCAAAAATACCTTTACTTGACCATTTTCCGGCAAAATCCCCGCTCCCTGCGCCTTTGCCCGTCCTCTCTCTCCGAAGAGCGCTAATGCCGCCAGTTCCGCATAAATGCAATGTTCCGCAGGACCTGACTGTTTCAAGAGCTCTTCTTTGACTTCTCTTGAAAATGACAACTCTCATCCGTCCTTTTTAATTATTTCGCTGTATATCCACATCCCGGTGACTTAATTTTAATCCGTAATTTCCTTTATCTTTCATCTGTCTGTAAAGCATATTGGCTAACGTCACGCTGCGGTGTCTCCCGCCTGTACAGCCGATCCCGATGACAAGCTGATATTTTCCTTCTCTGATATAATTCGGGATCAGGAACTGTAACATTTCCGTGAGCTTCTCCAAAAACGCATGACTTTCAGGATAACTCATGACAAAATCCTGCACGTCCTTCTCATTTCCTGTATGGTGCTTCAACTCCTCAATGTAAAAAGGATTCGGCAGAAACCTTACGTCAAACACCAGATCCGCATCCGCCGGAATACCGTACTTGAAACCGAAAGACACAATATTTACCATCAGGCTGTTGTATTCCTCGTTTCGTATAAAAATACGTTCCAGTTCCTCTTTCAATTCTCTTGTCAGCAGATTGGATGTGTCGATCACATATTCCGCTTTTTCCCTTGTCCTGCGCAGAATCTCTTTCTCCCTGCGGATACCCGTCTCGATCCTCTCTCCGGATAAAGACAGCGGGTGTCTTCTCCTCGTCTCCTTATACCGCTTTAGAAGCACCCTTTCACTTGCATCCAAAAACAGCACCTCGTACACGAAGCCGTTTTCTCTCAGCCTGTCCAGTATCTCCTCCGCTTTGCAGAACGACTGGCCGCTGCGCACGTCCAATCCTAACGCGACTTTGGAAGCTTCAGAGGCAGGAGAAGATATCATCTCCACAAACATGCCCACAAGGGAGACCGGCAGGTTATCCACACAGTAAAATCCTGCGTCCTCCAACATTTTCAGCGCCGTGCTTTTGCCGCCGCCGCTCATGCCTGTCACCACTACAAATCTCATGCCGCTCTCCTCTTATGTTTCGTTTGGCTCTCTTTATTTCAAATAAACGATTTCCGGCTCCAAGTCAACATCAAACCGTTCTTTCACCGTTTCCTGCACTTTTTCCATAAGCTGCCTGATATCGGCCGCAGTCGCACCGCCCCTGTTGATAATAAAGCCGCAGTGCTTTTCCGACACCTGCGCTCCGCCTACCCGCAGGCCTCTCAGTCCGGCATCCATGATCAGCTTACCTGCAAAATGCCCTTCCGGTCTCTTGAACGCACTTCCCGCGCTGGGATATTCAAGCGGCTGTTTTGTCCGCCTTCTTTCCGTAAAATCAGCCATCTTCGCTGATATCTCTTTTCTCATGCCGCCGGAAAGTTTAAACTCTACTTCCGTCACCACGATCTTTTCCCGCTTTAAAATACTGTTCCTGTAGCCGAACTCCAGATCTTTATTCTCAAAAACCACTTCTTTTCCGTTTGCCGCAAATCCCTTCACCAAGCTTACCACACCGCTCATTTCTCCGTCGTAAGCTCCGGCATTCATCACGGCGCCGCCGCCCACAGACCCCGGAATACCGAAAGCGAACTCAAGCCCTGTGAGGGAATGCTCCAGCGCAGCGGATGCCGCCCGCCCAAGCAGCGTTCCGGCCTCGGCTGTTATCTTCTCCTCTGCCACACGGATTCCGCAAAATCCACCGGCGATGTGAATGATCGCCCCGTCGTAACCGCTGTCGTCAACTAACAGATTGCTCCCGTTTCCCACCACAAAATATTTTGTACCGCTTTCATAAAAAAATGTAAGCAGCTTTTGAAGTTCCGACGCGCTTTTTATCTCCAGAAACAACTCCGCCGGGCCGCCTGCGCGGAACGTCGTATGCCTGCTCATAGGTTCCCGTCTGAGAATCTGCTCTGCCGGCAGGATCTGCTCTATCTCCGCTATGATCTCATCTCTCAAATTGATCCCTCCTGTTCGGTCCTCGGCCCATTGTCTTTTATGTACGCTTTTATTCCATATCCAGCACTAATTTCGCCGCCCCGTAGATTCCCGCGTCGTTTCCAAGCGTTGCCAACACAAGCTTGGCATCCTTTGCCCCCGGGAACACATATTTTTCAAAGGAGGGACGAATGTAATCGAACAAAACCTCGCCGGCCTTCGACACGCCGCCGCCGACCACAAAAGCCGCCGGATTTAACACGCTGGCAATCATGGCAAGCCCCTTGCCCAGTATCTCGCCGAACTCACCGGCAATTTCCTTTGCCGCTTCATCGCCTCCCGCCACAGCGTCAAATACCGCTTTCGCCGTGATATCCGCGTTCCGCAGCGGGCTCGGCCTATCTGACTTCCCAAAATAGCGTTTCGCCAACCGCACAATGCCGGTGGCTGAACCATACTGTTCCAGACATCCTTTGCAGCCGCAGTTGCAGGCTTCCTCCTCGCCGTCCACCACATGCATATGGCCGATCTCTCCGCCTGCGCCGTTTACGCCCGTCACCAGTCGTCCGTCCACGATCACGCCGCCGCCTATGCCTGTGCCAAGCGTCACAAGTATCAAAGAATCATAGCCCTGACCGCCGCCTTTCCACATCTCACCGAGCGCCGCCACGTTGGCGTCATTTCCAACCACCGCAGGGATACCGCAGAGCCTTTCCATAGTTTCCTTCACGGGGGTCACGCCCCAGCCCAGATTTACAGCCTTATTGACAACGCCCGCCGCATTTACCGGCCCGGGCACCGCCATGCCTAACCCTATAATGTCTTCCTTCAAATACTGTTCTTTTGTTATTTTCTGATTGATGCTGTCCGCGATATCCGGCAGGATCAGCTCGCCGCCGTTCTCCGTTCTCGTGGGGATCTCCCATTTGTCGATCACCATGCCGGCCATATCAAAAAGCCCCATTTTTACGGATGTTCCGCCCACGTCTACCCCAAAAATGTATTTTCCCATTCTTTTGTCCCCTTCTCTTTTTAATGCCTCTTGTTGTAACTCCCCTAATTGTCTTCCCTCTTCTGGGCCAGATTACGCTGTACCCGGTTATAAAGTTCCTGCGCCGCATTGTAGCCCATCTTTTTCTGACGGTGGTTCACGGCCGCCGCCTCGCAGATGATCGCCAGATTACGTCCCGGTCTGATCGGGATATTATGACATACTATCTTATTCCCCAGATACTCCGTATATTCCTCCTGAAGCCCGAGTCTGTCATATTCTTTGTCCTTATCCCAGTCCTCAAGCTTGATCACAAGATCGATATTCTGTGTCTCTCTGACGCAGGATACACCGAACAGCGTCTTCACATCCACGATACCGATGCCGCGCAGCTCTATAAAGTGTTTTGTGATATCCGGCGCAGAACCGATCAGCGTCTCCTCGCTGACTTTGCGCAGTTCCACCACATCGTCCGTCACAAGGCGGTGTCCGCGCTTGATCAGTTCGAGCGCCGCCTCGGATTTACCGATGCCGCTCTCGCCGGTAATCAGCACGCCCTCGCCGTACACATCCACCAGCACCCCGTGCACGGAAATGCAGGGCGCAAGTTTTACATTCAGCCAGCGAATGATCTCCGCCATAAACGCAGAGGTTGCTTTCTTCGTATTCAGCACGGGAACGCCTTTTTTTGTGGCGACCTCCAAAAAGATGTCATCCGGCACCAGCTCCCTGCAGAACACAAAGCCGGGACAGTCTTCTCTGATGAGCCCGTCATAAATCTCCCTGCGCTTTTCCTCGCTCATACTCATCATATAACTGTATTCCACAAATCCCATCACCTGCAGTCTGGTGGTCGCAAAATGCTCCAGATAGCCGGTCAGCTGCAGCGCCGGTCTGTTGATATCCGGCTGCGTGATCTTCACGTTCGCGATATCGACCTCCGGTGTCAGATTTTCCAGCTTCATCTTCTCAATTACTTTCGTCAGCCGAATACTTGCCATAATCCCTTTCTCCTTCTCATATATGTGGTTGTTCGTCTGTTTTTCTTCTGCGGCTATTATATCACAGTCCGATAAAAAATAACAGATAAATCAGAACGTGTTCCGGGAAAAAAAGAACACTCTCAAAGATCCGTCGTATCATTTCCTAAGTCCGCCTCATGAAAAAAGGCATAGATCCCTCTCGCAATATTTTCGGGTATCTCGGGAATTGCTGAAAACTGCTCTACGGTCGCGTTTTTCATCTCTTCCATCGATTTAAAATGGCGCATCAGAGCTTTGCGGCGAGCCTCCCCCACACCGGGAATATCCTCCAACACTGATTTCACCTGCGTCTTGCTCCGCAGGGAACGGTGATACTCTATGGCAAAACGGTGGGCTTCATCCTGAATCCTTGTGATCAGCTTGAACCCTTCGGAATGCCTGTCGATGGGAAGTTCTTTATTCTGAAAGTAAAGTCCTCTGGTCCGGTGGTTATCGTCTTTCACCATACCGCAGACCGGGATGTCGATCCCAAGTTCTCTCAACACTTCCAGCGCGATATTGACCTGTCCTTTCCCGCCGTCCATCAGCAAAAGATCGGGAAACTTTGTAAAGGAACCGTACTCCGTCCCCATCTTTTTTGAGGAGAGTTCTTCCCTCTCTTCCATGCCATGTACAAAACGCCTTGTCAGCACTTCTTTCATGCAGGCGTAATCGTCAGGTCCGCTGACGGTTCTGATTTTGAATTTCCGATAATCGCTGCGCTTTGGTTTCCCCTTCTCATAGACCACCATAGAACCAACGTTTTCAAACCCACTGATATTGGAAATATCAAAAGCCTCCATCCTGCCGATATGGTCCATATGCAAAATCGCTGCGATCTCCTTCACTGCTCCGATGGTACGGCCTTCCTCCCTCTTCATCTTTTCTTTATCCTTTGACAGAACCAGCGCCGCATTCTCAGCCGCCAGTTCCACCAACTTTTCTTTCGTTCCCTTTCTCGGTACGCGAAGATAGACTCTGCTGCCTCGTCTGCCGGAAAGCCACTGCTCCAACACCTCCATATCTTCCACGGCCTCCTGCAGCATCAACTCTCTCGGCAAAAAGGGTGTCCCTCCATAAAACTGCTGAATAAACTGCTGCAGGATATCCCGCCGCAGAACACCTGACACATTTGTCATATAATAGTGTTCCCGTCCGATCAACTTGCCGCCCCTGACAAAAAACACTTGCACCACCGCATCCTGCTCATCCTGCGCCATCGCAATGATGTCTTTGTCCTCGCCGTCACTGTGGGTGATCTTCTGCTTTTGGGCAATGCTTTTTACGCTCTCAAGCAAATCGCGGTAACGGATCGCCTCTTCAAAATTCAGCTCTTCCGAAGCAGCCTGCATTTTTTTCTCCAGATCCTTTAATATCATGTTATAATTTCCGCCGAGGAAATCCAGAGCCTGTTCCACCCGTTTCCGATACTCTTCCCTGCCGATATAACCCTGACAAGGCGCAAGACACTGGCCGATATGGTGGTTCAAACAGGGCCGCTCCTGACCGATATCCCGGGGCAGCACCCGGTTGCAGGTCCGCAGTTTAAACAGCTTATTGAGCAGTTCAATCGTATCCTTCACTGCCGCGGCGCTGGTGTAGGGTCCGAAATACCGAGACTTATCCTTTTTCATCTCTCTCGAAAGCATCACACGCGAAAAATCCTCCCCCACCGTCACTTTGATAAAAGGATAGGTTTTATCGTCTTTTAACAGCGTGTTGTACTTCGGGATGTTTTCTTTGATCAGATTATTCTCCAAGACCAAAGCTTCCAGTTCAGAGTCCGTCACGATATACTCAAAACGCGCGATCTGTTCCACCATCTTTTCGATCTGCGGCCCTCTGCCGTGGATCTTTCGAAAATAAGAACGCACCCTGTTATGCAGATTCACCGCTTTACCCACATACAGGATCGTATCCGCATCATCGTACATGATATATACGCCGGACTTCGCCGGCAGTTTTTTTAATTCTTCCTCTATGTCAAACATACCCTTCCTCACTCCTGATATCTCCCATTATATGCTATGACAGGTAAAATAACAATGGGAAGCGGATGAAGGCCAATCGAAATTTTAAAAGCACTTTATGCTTATAAAAAAGTGGCGGGAAGAGAAATCTCTCTCCCTGCCACCTTTTATTTTTTATAGGCCTTTGCGAAACTCCGCTTTCTACACGTATCGCCGTGCAAAATTTACGCATCAACAAGCAGGCGCTGTGAGACCGCCGGCACTTAGGCGCCGTATTTTGGCGCCTTACGTGTCCGCTGCGGTCGAGCCGCAGTGAAAACGTGCCTGCGCCTTGATCGTATATTTTGCACGGCAAAACGACAGAATCAATGAGTTTCGCAATAACCTATTCCATTTTTATATCGTCAGCGTTTTCTTCTTTTATCTCCTGTTCTTCCTCTCTTCCCTCCAGCCTGATCACTTCTTCAGCAGCTTCCAGTACAATACCGGCATCCTGCTCACTATCTACTATATGCGGTTCGGGTGCGTCATTCGTCTCTGGTGTTTCTTCCCTTATCTCAATTTTTTCATAAGGCACAAAGTCCGTTCTCTCCGTCTCCTCCACCACGTTCTGAGGTACGCCAGAAAACGCTCCGCTACCGCCGGGATTCCCCTGCGGTGCAGGCGGCTGATTTACCGGTTGGTTTGACCAATGATTTTGTCGGTATTGAGCGTCCCATGCTTCTTTCCTGCTGTTGCCCGTATTGTCTGCTCCCTGAAATCCTTCACCGTTCTGATAAGGGTTCCTGCCGGGCATTCCCGGATTTCCCTGCGGCGGCATTCCCGGGTTCCCCTGCGGATTTACCGGCATCCCGTTCTGATAGGGATTCCTGCCGGGCCTCCCCGGGCCTCCCTGCGGCGGCATTCCCGGTCCCCCTTGAGGCGGCATTCCCGGGCCTCCCTGCGGCGGCCCCTGTCTGAATCCTCCCACCGGAGGAATCGGCGGGTGCCCATAATTTCCGGGTATGTTAAAGTTTCCGTTGTTCGGTCTGCCGGGATTTTCTTTCGGCCTATTGTCTTCCGGCTTCTCTTCCTTTTCCTCCGGCTCCGGCAGTCCCTTTTCCTTCCGGTAGATCTTCATAAACTCCTTGCCGGTGATGGTTTCTTTTTCAATCAGGAATTCTGCCAACTTATCCAAAAGTTTTCTGTTTTCCTTCAAAAGTTTCTTCGCTTCTTTATAACTGTCTTTCAACAGCTTCATCACTTCCGTATCCACGTCCGCCGCCGTATTGTCGCTGCAGTTCATTACGGTTCTGCCGTCCAGATATCTGCTTTCCACGGACTCTAACCCCATCAGCCCGAACTTCTTGCTCATGCCGTATTGGGTCACCATAGAACGGGCAATGTTTGTCGCTTTTTCGATGTCATTTGATGCGCCTGTAGTCACCGTGTCGAACACGATCTCCTCCGCCGCGCGGCCCGCCAAAAGCCCCACCAGCATATCCCGCAGTTCCGCCTCGGTATTTAAAAATTTCTCTTCCTCCGGCACCTGCATCACATAACCCAAAGCGCCCATCGTTCTCGGTACAATAGTGATCTTCTGCACCGGTTCGGAATTTTTCTGAAGGGCGGCCACAAGAGCGTGCCCTGTCTCATGGTAGGATACGATGCGCCGCTCTTCCTTGCTCATAATGCGGTCTTTCTTCTCTTTTCCTACTAACACCTGCTCCACTGCGTCAAACAAATCTTTCTGGCATACGCAGTTTCTTCCCATTTTCACGGCGTTGATTGCCGCCTCGTTGATCATATTTGCGAGATCGGAACCTACCGCTCCGCTGGTCGCTAACGCTATTTCCTTCAGATCCACGGAGTCGTCCATCAGCACATCTTTCGCATGTACTTTCAAAATCTCCACACGGCCTTTCAGATCCGGCTTATCCACAATGATACGTCTGTCAAAACGGCCCGGACGAAGCAGCGCCTTATCCAAAATCTCAGGCCTGTTTGTAGCCGCCAGAATGATGATGCCGCTCTTGCCGTCAAATCCATCCATCTCGGCTAACAGCTGGTTTAGAGTCTGCTCTCTCTCCTCGTTGCCGCCGCCGTATTTGGAATCCCTGCTTCGCCCGATAGCATCGATCTCATCGATGAACACAATACAAGGCGCATTTTTCTCCGCTTCCTTAAACAGATCTCTCACCCTCGAAGCGCCAAGACCCACATACAGTTCTATAAAGTCAGAACCTGCAAGAGAGAAAAACGGTACTTTCGCTTCTCCGGCCACAGCTCTTGCAAGCAGCGTCTTGCCTGTACCGGGAGGGCCCACAAGCAATGCTCCCTTAGGCAGCTTCGCTCCCACCTGAGAGTACTTGCCGGGATTATGCAGAAAATCTACGACTTCCACAAGAGACTCTTTCGCCTCGTCCTCGCCGGCCACATCCCTGAAAGTCACACCGGTCTCTTTCTGGACATATACTTTAGCCGTGCTCTTGCTCATTCCCATGCCCATGAATCCGCTGCTCTTACTCATCTTCCGGAACAGGAAACTGAGTAACAGCCACATCAGAGCCACCGGCAGCACCATTCCGACGATAAATCCAACGACAGAATCCATCAAAGTGGTAGTCTGCCCATGAATATTTACTCCGTTTTCCAGAAGCCGTTTTGTCAATTCATCGTCCTGCACCCGGATCGTATAATAATTCTGGGTCGGAACCCCCCACATATTATACAGCCCTTCCTGCGGCTTTATCACAGGCGTTTCTGATGTATTTCCCTGCTTTTCATCTGTTTTGCCGGATTTTTCATCCGTTTTAAGTGAAAATTCCAGCCTGTCGGAAACAAAATCAACGGAAGCCACTTTACCGTCTTCCACCATCTTGATGAATTCGCTGTAGCTCACCTCCACGGTTCCGCCCCGCACCCCTTTCATCAACATACTGATAAAGACCATCGTGATGACTGCGGCTGCCACTAACAGAAGAATATTCTGCCTTTTCGGGTCATTGCCCTTCCCCGGCCCCGGTGCTCCCGGATCATGGTTTCCGTTGTTCCCGCCGTTATTATTTCCATTGTTGTTATAACCGCCGTTATTGTAACCGTTGTTATATTCGTTATTATTGTTCTGATATGGTTGGTCCATTTTTCTCCTTCCGCGCTTCGGCCATAATGGCTGCGCACACCCTTGAGGGCTTCCTGTACGGCAAACTGCCTTTTAATCTCTATAAATTCTAGCCGATTTACAAAAATAAAGCAATAATAGAATCGTGAATAAATGGACACATCTATAAAAGATTTCTAAACTTTCTCCCTTTACTTGTCCTCCCCTTCATTTACTACCTGAAAGTACCTCTTCTCCACTTCTTTCACACTCATCTGCAGGGGCAGGGACATTTCTCCAAACAAAATGCTTTCTGCAATATGCAGATATCTCTCATCGATGCAGGTCATGCCCTTTCCGGTTTTCTGTCTCTCTCTCTTGCGCAGATACAATGTCTTTACAACTCTCGACCACTCCACGCTGCTGCCGCTTAAAAGCGCGCTGCGGTAACTGTTTTCCCTCTCTTTTTCATCTTTCACCCTAAGGGTCTCCAGTTGTCCCGCTTCCTCTAATACAGCTTCCGCCTCCTCCCCGGACATCACGGAGCGAATCACCGTCTTTTCATTTTCCACCGGCGCATAGATCGTAGATCCTTTCACAAACCGGGGCACCAGCTTATAACAGAGTTTTCCGGAGGAAATGCAGTCTGCTCCCCAGTTTATTTCCATCACATCCTCAACCAGACAGACACCCTTTGTTCCGTATACCACATAATCGCCTTTTTGATACATACCCTTCTCTCACTTCCTTTTCAGGTTTACTTTTATCCAGAAGTATTTCCCGCTAAGAAAAAGGTATACAATTCCGCTATTTTTTCTCTTTCATTTCCCCAAACACATATTTCTTCGCCGGCAGCATGAACAAAAGCGCCTTGCAGATATTATCTGCGATCATACAGTACCAGACCGCCTGCAGATCAAGCTTCCACACCGTCACACAGAGAAATGTAAACAGGATCCGGATCCCCCACATGCTTCCCGTCTCCGCAAAAAATGCGTAGCGGGTGCGTCCCATGCCGTAATAAATTCCCTCAAGAACGATCATCAGTCCGAAAAACGGCTCCGAAAACGCCACCAGCCGAAGCATTGCAGCTCCCAGCGACGCCACCTCCCAAACCGGAGTAAACAGGCTCATCAGCGGATAAGATACAAAGTAGAGAATCACGCCGGAAAGAAACATCATTCCGACTGTCAGCGCAATACTTAACTTACTGACCATCTCCAGTTTTTCCCTGTTGTTCTCTCCGAGAGAAATCCCCACCAGCGTGGAAGTCGCCGTCCGCAGTCCGTATCCGGGGACATAAAAGATCGTCTCCGCCGTAACGGCTATGGAGTGGGCCGCAAAGACTGCCGTCCCCATTCCGGAAACCAGTCCTGCAAACACCACATATCCCAGACAGGAAGCCATGTTCGTCCCCAATACCGGTACACCGATATCCACGCATTCTTTTAGTAATTGTCCGTCTGCGCGAAAACTCTTCCACCTCCAGTGCAGCTTCTTATTTTTTCTGTACGCGATGAACATAAGCAAACCGGACACGGTATATGATGCCGCAGAAGCTGCCGCCGCCCCGGTCACCCTCAACCCGGCCGTATAAATCAGCAGATAGTTCAACACCGCATTTAAAAGATTGCTTCCGATGCTGATGAGCATCGGCGTCTTTGTATCCTTTGTGCCCCGGATGGCCGCCCCCAGAATAATGCCTGCGCTCCTGAAAACCATAGGCAGGCTGATAATCATAAAGTAGACGGAAGCTTCTCTTTGTATCGCTTCCTCCGCCCCCATCCACACCGGGATATAGGGACTCAACAGTATGGAAACGCCGCCTGTCAGCACACCGAAAAAAACCGTCAGCAAAAGCGCCTGTTCCGATATCTTTCTGATCTGTTTTTCATTGCTGCAGCCCACCGCTCTGGAAATCATCGCCAACACTGCCACACCTGCCGCGCCGGAAATGCTGTTGATCAGCCAAGTGATCGTCGTCGTCACACTGACCGCCGCCGTCGCCTGTTCTCCAAGCCTTCCCACCATCGCCGTGTCCACATACTGCAGTAAAGTACGCAGCACCTCTTCCAACAGCGTCGGTATCGACAATGTGACCAGCATCCGCAGCACTTCTTTTCTGTCCGCTCTTTTCTGTTCCATATCGATCCTTCCTAATATGCACAATCCCTTTACTTAATTTTATGATAACCCGCTTTTTATCCTGTAATATTTGACAACTAACTCTTCACCCGCTATACTGAAAAAGCTATATTATCCCACGATAAAAGGATGTTTTAAGATGCTTTTCCCAAGTGAAATTTTTTTGTTCGTATTTCTTCCGGCAGTGCTGCTTCTCTATTATGTTCTGCCCCGCAACGCAAAACCATTAAAAAATATTCTGTTGTTCCTTGCCAGTCTGTTTTTCTATGCATGGGGGGAGCCGGAATATGTTTTTCTCATGCTTCTTGTCATCCTTCTCAGTTATCTGTCCGGTATTTTGATCGATCATCTGCTGAAATCCGCGGACGACAGGCTCCACGCACCGTCCTTATGTTCCAAAAAAACCGCAGCCCTGCTCGTGCTGATACTAACCGTCTGTATGGATCTCGGCATCCTCGGTTGGTTTAAATACAGTACTTTCGTTTTAAACCAGTTAAATATACGCCTGCACACTAATTTTACTCTTCCGCTTCTCGCTCTGCCTATCGGAATTTCTTTCTTTACTTTTCAGGCGATGTCCTACGTATTCGACATCTACCGAAGACAGGCCAAAGCGCAGAAAAATCCCTTGCTGGTGGGTCTTTATATTTCCCTGTTTCCGCAGCTGATCGCCGGCCCCATCGTACGCTACGAAACCATTGCCGCGCAGATGGAGCATCGCGTCGAAACATTTGAAGATTTCTCGGCGGGTATCGCAAGGTTTTGTATCGGGCTTGGCAAAAAGGTGCTGCTTGCCAACAACATGGCCCTTATCGCAGACAACGCTTTTAAGATGATTTTTTCCGGCCGCTATGGGGCTTCCGTCGCCACTGCATGGCTAGGCGCCGTCTCCTATACTTTACAGATATTTTTCGACTTTTCCGGCTATTCGGATATGGCTATCGGATTGGGCCTGATGTTCGGTTTTCATTTTGAAGAAAATTTCAACTATCCTTATATTTCCGCCACCGTTTCCGAGTTCTGGAGAAGATGGCACATATCCCTGCAGACTTGGTTCAGAGACTATGTTTATTTCCCTCTGGGCGGCAGCAGAGTCCCCTTAAAAAGACTGGTATGCAACCTTTTTATCGTCTGGCTTTTAACCGGTATCTGGCACGGCGCAAGTTTTACATTTATCGCTTGGGGACTTCTGTATTTTGTCCTGCTCACTTTTGAAAAACTCACCGGCCTTAACAAAAAGCGCTTTTGGTGGAGTCATCTTTATACTATGTTTTTCGTAATGCTGGGCTGGGTCATCTTCCGATCCCCGACACTGAGCGATGCCTTTATCTACTTAAAAGCCATGTTCGGAATCGGCGCTTCGGGACTTATGGACAGCAGCGTTTTACCTTATCTGCGGCAGAACCTCGTCTATTATGTGGCGGCTTTTATCTGTTGTGTGCCGGTCTTTCCTTTTTTAGAAAAGAAGTTCGCATCTTCCCGGATATGGCAGGGCGCATATGTTATCGGAATTTCGGCTATTTTTATATTGTCCCTGTCCTTTATCAGCAATAACGCTTACAGCCCTTTTATTTACTTTAACTTTTAATGTGAGGTTTGGAGATGCCTATGAAACGCCGCAACACTTTGATCGCTTTTATTTTTTTAACCGTCATCTTTATCCTGCCCTCCGTAACTCTTGGGTACAGGCGCTTCTCCGCGCAGGAGGCTCCCTCTTCCGTTAAGGAAACACAAACGTCGGAAACCGAAGAGAGTAATATTTATATTGCGTTCCACAAGTCCATGAAAGATGCCCTTACCGCTTTCACCGATCAGCTTTTTTTCAAAAAACAGCTTATCACTCTCAACATGAAGACCACCACTATTTTATCCGGCGGTTCCTATTTTGAATCCGCGCAGGTTCTGCCCGGAAAAGAGGGCTGGCTCTTCTATAAAGCCGACACAGAAGAAGAACATCCCCTTCGGGATTACGCCGGATCAAACCGCTACACAGAGGAAGAGCTTGCACAGATCGCATCCAACCTGAAAGAAACTCAGGACTATTTTTTGAACCAGTGGGACGTGCCGCTCTATATCGTATCTATCCCCAACAAAGAAATCCTTTACAACGAATATATGCCGGAAACCGTTCTCCGGCTGCATCCCCAGTCTCGGGAGGGACAGCTGATAGACTACATGAAAGGACGCCCTGATATTTCCTATTTTTCTTTAAGGGATACCTTTGTAAACGCCAAATCAGATCCCGTCCCTCTGTATTATAAAACGGATACGCACTGGAATCTCTTTGGCGCCTATGTCGGTCTGCAGGAAATTTTTCAACAGGTGTACGGAAACGGTATCCCCGCTGACAGTTCCTGCTTTCACTTAGAATCGGAAGATCACCCCGGAGATCTGGCGCTCCTTACCGGCATTCCGGAGCAATTTCCCACAGATGCCTATTATGTGCCAAACCCCGGGTTTGCAGATCCCGCCCAGTACCATGACCAGACATTGCTGGTCATCGGCGATTCTTTCGGCGAAGACTTGAGCGAAATCGCAGAATCCTATTACAGGCAGGTTCACTATGTTCATTTTGAGACTTTTCAAGCAAAGGATATGGCATCCTACCAACCTGACCTTGTCATATGGGAATGTGTGGAACGCTATATGGACGACTTAAAAGACAGACGGCTGATGGAACAATAACCGCTACTTTAACTCGTTTGCCATCTCATAAAAATGATAATACATCCCTTTCAACTCCATCAGTTCATCGTGGGTTCCTTCCTCCACGATACCCACCTCCGTCAGCACAAGGATCCTGTCGGAAGTGCGGATCGTGGAGAGCCTGTGGGCAATCGTCAATGTCGTTCTGCCCTCGGAAAGCTTCGCCAGAGATTTCGCCACCTCAAACTCGCTCTCATTGTCAAGGGCGGAAGTCGCTTCATCCAGAATAATAATAGGCGGATTTTTGAGGAACACCCGCGCGATACTGATGCGCTGTTTCTGTCCGCCGGAGAGCTTTACGCCCCGCTCTCCCACATAAGTCTCGTACCCGTCTTTCAGCTCCATAATGAACTCATGGGCGCCGGCCCGCTTCGCCGCCTCCATCACTTCCTCCTCGGAAGCCCCCGTTTTTCCATAGGCGATGTTCTCAAACACAGTTCCCGAAAACAGATACACATCCTGCTGCACGATGCCGATGCTCTTTCTTAAACTCTTCAGCGTGAAGTTCTTGATATCTCTCCCGTCTAACGTGATGCGCCCGGCTGACACGTCATAAAATCTGGGGATCAGATTGCACAACGTCGTCTTCCCGCCGCCGGAAGGTCCCACGATTGCCACTTTCTCCCCCGCCTGTATGGAAAGATTCAGATGGCTGAAGACCTGATTATGGTCGTCAGGATACTCAAAGTTCACATCCTCAAATACGATATTGCCCGCCGGCTTTTTAAGTTCCACCGCTCCCGGTTCATCAAATATCTCAATATCCGCATCCATGATCTGCAAAAATCTCTCGATGCCTGTCATCCCCCGCTGAAACTGTTCGGCAAACTCAATGATCCGGCGAATCGTTGCAATCAACGTAGACACATACATGATATAGGCCACCAGATCCCCCGGTTCAATCAGCCCCTTTAACATAAAAGTACCGCCCGCCACCAGCACGATCAGGTACATCAGACCGTCAAACATCCGCACCGTCGTCTGAAACGCCGCCATATACCGGTAAGTTTCCCGCTTGATATTTAAAAACGCACCGTTGTCTTTCTCAAATTTCCCGTTCTCCACCTCTTCGTTGGTGAATGCTTTCACCACTTTTTGTCCCAACAGACTGTCCTCGATCCGCGCATTCAGCTCTCCGATCTGCTGTCTCTGTTTTCCGAAGGCTCCCCGCATCCGCAGGTTAAAAGTCGTACACACCACCGCCATCACCGGAATGCACAAAAAGACGATCACAGTCAAAAGTAAGTTGATCCGGGCAAGCAGGATAAATGCGATGACCGCCTTGATCCCCGCAATAAAAAATTCTTCCGGACAATGATGGGAAAATTCCGTCACATCAAACAGATCATTGGTGATCCGCCCCATGATCTGTCCCACCTTCGTATTGTTATAATAGGTGTTGGAGAGCTGCTGTAAATGGCTGTAGGCATCCCGCCGCATATCCGTCTCGATCTTCGCACCCATAACGTGTCCCATGTTCGCCATATAATAGGCCGCCACACAGTCCACGATCCGCAGCACCAGATAGATACCCCCGAGGGATGCGATCGTGCTGACCGTCAGAGAGGCCAGATCCTTTATCCCCTCGTTCGTAATATACCGCATGATCATCGGCAGCACCAGTTCGCACAGCGTCGTAAGCGCGGCGCAGAACAAATCAAGCGCCAGCGTTCCGTAATATTTTCTGAAATAGGGGGTAAACCTCTCCCACAGCTCTCTTGTCTTATATTCCCTTGTACTCATTGTGAATTTCCGCCTCTCTCCATGATTGATATGAATCAAAACGCCAAAAGCAGCCTAATATTGGCCGTTAAAAATCTGGGCGATCGGAGAATCCTCCGACAAAATAACCGTCTTATTGTCGCCCTTCACACTTTTCTCCAAAGCGTCCAACGCCCTCACAAAGGAGTAAAAATCCGTTTTCGCTTCGTCAGAATATGCATCTGAAAGGATGCGCATATACTCCGCCTCTCCCTCCGCTATGGTAGCTTCCGCCTTTGCCTGTGCATCGGAAAGCATAATCGAAACTTCCTTGTCGGTGGTGTTCTCGATCATCTTCGCCTCCGACTTTCCCTCCGCCGTATACTGGGCGGCGATATTTTCTCTCTCCGAAATCATGCGGGCATAGACAGCCTGTTTGTTGTCATCCGGCAGATCCAGTTTCTTTACTTCGACCGCCAGAATTTCTATGCCGTACTGCCCTTCTACATGCCCCATCTGTTCCATGATCTTTTCCGTCAAAGAAGTGATCTCCACCACTTCCTCCTGTCCGGATATCTCCAGATCATTGTTCTTTATTTCGCTGTCAGCCTGCTCTACAGTGATCGTCATCTTGCCGTCCCTGCTGCGGATGACCTCATCCTGCTTCATATTTGATATCGTATTTTTTGTCGCATTGTAGACGATCGCGTCGATGCGTCCCTCCGCATTGCCCACAGAGCCGCTCAGCGTCTGGGCAAATTTTAAGGGATCTGTCACATGCCAGAGCACATAACTGTCCACGATCATCGTCTTTTTATCAGAGGTGATCACATCCGAAGCCGGCAGATCGTAGATCAACAGTTCTTTCGGAATCGTATCAACGGATTCCACAAAGGGAATCTTAAAGCTCAAGCCCGCCTGTGTCTGCACCCGCTCCACACGCCCGAACTGCCTGATCAGTTTGAACTGATTCTCCTTCGTGATCACCATAGAATTTAGCAGGAGAACAAAGACCGCCGCGATGATCACGATCACCGGGAATATACCGAATCTGCGTTTCTTTTCTCCCTCTTCCGGTTTCTTTATCCCATCAGAATTATAATATTCCAAAGCCATCTTTATTCCTCCTCCCCCGTCTGTTCGGTCTGTTCACTGTTCCGGTTCGTGCCGCCCTCGCCGTTCTGCGTCACAAAACTCTCAAGAGGCAGCATCGTGTTCACTGTGCCGCCGCTTCCCTGAATGATCAGTTTGATATCCGGCAAAACATCCTCCATCGCCTCGTAAAACATTCTCTTTTTTGTCACATCCGGAAACTTCACATACTCCTGATACATGGAGTTAAACCTCGCGACCTGCCCGTTCGCCTCGTTGATGCGTTCCTGTTTCTCCGCCTCCGCCTCCTGCAGAATCTTGTCCGATTCCGCCTCCGCGTTCGGTATCTGTTCATTGCGGTATTTATTCGCGTTATTTAACGCTGTCTCTTTTCCCTGTTTTGCCGTCTCCACCTCTTTAAACGCATTTTCCACTTCAGCCGTGGGCGGCGTAGCATCCTGTATCGTGATGTTGACGAGGGTAATACCGATATCATACGCCTCCAGTTTATCCACGATCATCTGCTTAATGTTCGACTGGATCTCATTTTTTCCGGTCGTCAGCACACTGTCCACACTGTAGGAACCGATGGTCGTCCTGATACAATTCTGTGCAATATTTTGCAGCACAAGCTCCGGATCCTCGGAAGCATAGAGAGCCTTCACCGGATCGGTCACCCTGTATTCCGCATAAAAGTCCACATAGATGAAATTGTAATCCGAAGTGATCATCAACGCATCCTGATCGGCTGCGCCATCCCCATCACTATCCTTATAACCGATGGACAGTCCCCTGATCGTAGTGTTTACCTTTGTCACCGACTGGATAAGCGGAATCTTAAAATGCAGTCCCGGCGTCGTCACTGCTCTGGGGGCCCCAAAGGTGCACACCACCGCCTGCTCTTCTTCCTGAATCGAATAAAAAGATCCGCCCGCAAGGATAAGAAGTACCGCCGCCGCAAAAATGATCTTTGCAATCCTCAATCCCTTTTTCAAATTTTCTTTCCGTTCCCTCGGATCTGTCGGCCGCATGCTTCCGGACCGCCTATTTCCCAACATCATTTTTCTTCCTCCTTTTCTCAGGTAAACGTTCGGCTTTATATTTCTTTATAAAATTTTGCCTTTTCAAAATAAAACTATTATCGAATGATTCTAACATATATCTAAATAAGTGTAAATTCTAAATCTCCTTTTTATTGGTGCAGGTTTTTGCGAAAATAAAGGTTGATGATGCTGACAGAGGTTCACTATTGTGCTATACTTTGGGTAAGTTTTTCTTGCATTTTTCGCGGCGTGGAGGAGGCTGATCATGAAATTTTCTTATTTAACATATGCGCACCGAATATGGAAACAGCTTCTTGTCATCGGAAAGACGATAGAGCGGGAAGGTAAAAAATACCATATCATCGGTATGACCTCAGATCATGAAAACAACGCATTTTTATATATCGTTGAGCCTTTTTCGGAACCTCTTTTTACTGAAAAAAGAAGGAATCGCAGCCATAGGGCATCCTTAAAAATGCAGGAGGAAACGGACAGCGCCTATCTGCATTGCAGCTGCCTGCGCTTTGGAGACAAATTATTTAAGACTGAGGGCGGCGAAAGCGGCTCTTTACACTTTTCCACGGAAGATTACCGGACGATCGAACTATTTCTCTCTATGATAAATGCCGGCTGGATCGTTCCGGACTGGCTGCGTGAAATCGATTGGGAAAACTTACGACTCACCACGCTGAGATTCCGGAATGTGAAACGGCTTCCCAAATATTCCCCCGAGACGCCTGTCACAATAACCCATAGACCGGATCCCAAACGACATATTACGGAAAAAACAGTTACTCTGACTGTCGGAAAAAAACGCTCTCTCCGCTTTACGGATCACAGCGGTGAGGAGGTATGGTGCCATATCAATAAAGTTTCTCTGATCGACGTATGGGAAAATACCAAAAAAGAACTTAACGACCTGCAGTATACGAAAAAAGTCCCCGAAGAACATTTTCAGGAAATAAAAAAAGATTTTTATCAGACGCTCCGGCAAACCTGTTCGAAGGGCATGTGTTATATCGGAATAGAATATGAATGCAGCAAAGATTACCAGCTGCAGTTTTATACCAAGGAATATTTAAAGGCCAAACCCGAAGCCAGTCATGGGAGCGCTGCATTTTTACTGATGCGCTTAAAGCCCGACCACGAGGTTGGATCCCACGGACTGCCCTTGAAGGGAACCGTCATAGATACGCCTGTTTCTCCCGATACCGTCACGATCCCCGCAGAGCTATTTCTGTATTATGAAAGATCCCCGGAGTGGGAAGAACAGGTTTAAGCCAAAAAACCGCGCTTTCTGTACTTTTTTACTCAAGCCGCACAATAATATATTCCCCTCTGTCCTCGATAGATCCCTCCTTCGGGAAAGCCGGCATGTTTAAGAAATACTCTGAAGCTTCCTCGAAGTATTCCGGATTGGTGTTAGGCGTGACATACAGGCCGTGCATGGCAAAAAACCGCGCTAACTCCTCATCGGTTCCGAAAGCATTCACGCCCCATTCGTATACGGAGAGAGCCGGAGTCTGCGCCACCCACACCCCGTATTCCCGGTAAAACTTATCAAGCAGGTGCTCGTCTATCGGATCTGTCAACCGTTTCATTTTGAAAAAAATTTCTGTCCCGTATTCCACATAGGCATCCTTTATGATGCTTTTTGGCGGCGTATAATTTCCGATAAATACCACAGGCTTTGACGGATCGTAATCCTTTTCCAGAGTCAGGGATATCTGTTCCGCCAGATTTACGGCGGACTCATACTTGAGCCGGTCCACATAGAACCATTTATTCATTTCATAACACTGATTCCACAAAACCACGCTCAGCAAAAAAGCTGACACAATTGTCATTATTTTGCCGATCCGATGCCCCAATCCGTCAAGCCTTCCCACGGCATAAACCGCCAAAAACGCTCCGTATCCGCATATCACCGGAAGAAACTGCGCCGCCCGGTATAACGTTGTCTTTCCCTCCACCGGAACTAACAAAAAGCAGCTTATAAAACAGCCTGCCGTCATAAAAAGAATCCAAGGATTTTTCCTTCTGACCGCGCTGTACACCCCATATACCACGATAAAGGCCGCTGCAATGACAAATATTTTGATCGGATAATAGGCATAGCCAAAAACAAAATACATCACATAAAAGCGCTTTACCGCCATAGCAAACTCCGCCGCCGCGCCGGGGTCAAACATCCACCCCAAAATCTCTCCCACGGAACGCTGCACCGCCGCTTCCCGCAGATACCCCAAACCAAAGAGCCGGATGACACACTCGATCATCACGCTCCGCAGGATGATCGCCGTCGCCGCTGACAATGCGGCAATGCCCAAAAGCTTCCATATTCTGCAGGACATATCCATATACTTTTCCGTCAGCAGCACCAAGAAAATTCCTAACAACCAAACGATCATAAAAGATTCATAACAGCCCAGCGCCACAAACAGGAAAACTGCCATGCCGGCTGCCTCCGCCAAAACCCTCCGGCCGCTTCCCCTCTCCTGCGTAAGTTCCCGAAAGAAACACAGACTGACTCCCGTGCACAGATAACCGACCGAAACGCCGTTGTGGAGATAGTAGGGATAAACTTCCGCAAGCAGCGGACAAGACAAAAAGATGCAGGAAAAAAACAGATACCCCCACCGCGGCACCTTGTCCATACAGATCGAATACAGTAAAGCGCCCCACACTACAGCCGCCGCCATGAGGACCAACACACCGATCAAATCCATGATAAAGGGTACAAAATCCGCCACATGAAAAACCTTATTTAACAAAAAGAGGAACCACCTGCCCACAATGGCATTCAGCCCTTCTTCAAAATACAGCGAAAAAGGTGTGTCATCAATACCCACCGTATGATGTGTGACAAGAAATCCGTAGCTGCAGACGGCCGTCAAAAGTAAAACCGCTCTGTACAGCCTGCTGCCCGGCAACACCGTAAAATTGTCTTTCCACCTCTGTAAACACGTTTTCTCCGACATGTATACCCTCCACACTTTTTTCTTTCGTTCAGTATACCCCATTCAAAGAAAATGTGCAATGTATCCGGACAGATCAAGATTCCCGTTTTGCCGTGGCCTCTTTCAGCAATTCGTATGCAGCGGCCGCCACCGGAACGCCAAGCAGCATTCCGGCCGGCCCGGCCAGATTTCCGCCCACTGCCACCGCAGCAAATACCCACATGGCGGGAAGATTGATTCTGGCACCCATCACTTTCGGGTAAATCAAATTTCCCTCAAGTTGTTGTAAAATCACCAAAAACACAATAAATACAAGTGTCTGAAGGGGACTGACCGTCAAAATGAGAAAGGCTCCGACGGCCATGCCGACAAAGGCTCCGACAATGGGGATAAGAGCCGTTACACCAACCAACGCGCTGATCATCGGGGCATAGGGCAGACCCAGAATCGACATGCCTATCATGCATAATATCCCCAGAATAACCGCTTCCGCCGCCTGTCCTGCAATAAAATTCCTAAAACTCCGATTGCACACCGAAATAATATGGATCAGTCCTGCACTAAATTTCGGTGAAAACCAAACCCGGATGAGACGGACTGTCTGACGCTTCAGTTTTTCCTTATTTGCAAGAACGTATATAGAAAAAATCAAACCGATAAAAAAATTCATAAAACCGCCGGCAACAGAACTCAGTGCTCCTGCTGCCCGCTGAAGCAGCGTCTCTCTTCCGGATAACATCCGGTTTGCCAAGTTATCTTTTATCTGTGTCCAGTCTATATGGATCTGCTGCAGCTCCTCCCCGAAGGGCAATCCGGAAAAATCAAAAGACTGCTCCCAGAAAGCCGCCCGATCAAGGCCCGACATAACAATCTCTGCACCCAGCCTGACAGCCTTTACGATTTCCGGAATGACAAGAAATGCAATCCCGATAAAAATGCCAAAAACAAGCGCCAGAGAAAAGGCAACGGCTATAGAGCGCCTTACCTTCTCATTTTTAATATAAAGATGCTTTTCAATAGGACGCATGGGAACATTCAGAATCAACGCCATGACAATTCCGAGCAAAATAGGAAACGTGATATCTGCTAACCATGATATACCGGCCGCTATCACATCTAAATGTCTGATCGTCAGATAGATCACAATGCAGGCTGTCGCCACCCCGATGACCCACTTTGTTATTCTGCGGATTTTAATTTTTTCGCTTAAATCGATTTCCATTTTCTTTCTCCAAACACAAAAATCTCCCAAAGCGTTACCGGGTGGGCGAGAACTCTTTATTATTATATTTATAACTGCATACTTTATTCAAAGATCACTCTCTTTCAATCATATCTTTGATCTCCTGCATCTGCATATCGAGGTGAGCGCTCAGATCCGCACAGCGGCTGAGCCGCTCCGTCGTTTTCTCGACGATATCCGAGGAAAGACTTTTTTTATAACGAAGCTGGTGCTCCAGACTAGCCCAAAATTCCATGGCTATCGTCCGGAACTGCACCTCGACTTTCATAAGTTTTTTCTGATCCTGCAGAAAGATCGGAACTTCCACAATGAGATGCAGGCTCCGGTATCCGTTTTCTTTCGGTTTCTGAATATAATCTTTTCTTTTGATCAACGTGATATCGTCCTGCTGCAGCAGACAATCCGCGAGCATATAAATGTCATCCACAAAAGAACAGACAATACGCAGGCCTGCTATATCAAAAAGATTTTTTTCAATCGCTTCCAGCGTAAAAGGCAGGTTTTTGCGCAGCAGCTTGTCCCGGATGCTTTCCGGAGATTTTAACCTGCTCTGGA
>ERZ777011.1257-NODE-1257-length-28478-cov-87.007811_pt1 | contig 28478 bp, 39 predicted proteins | sample MGYA00374964_ERZ777011 | MGnify/ENA primary metagenome ERZ777011 (study PRJEB29310, sample SAMD00008975) | mouse gut metagenome | study: EMG produced TPA metagenomics assembly of the Metagenome analysis of fecal microbiota from mouse which was promoted... | reverse complement strand
CGGCGCGGCGCAGATAATCATACCCACAACCCACTTGTTCCGGGGTCAGATGGTGCCGAAAGCGAGGGTTTTACGCTTGCCTGTCAAGTGAACGATGATGCATTTGGTCTGTCTCATACTCGTAAATTTTCCGCAAATATACACAAATAACCGCTATTTGCAACCTTTTGAGAAAATTATAATAGGGAACAGGCACAAAAAAATCGGCGCAAAGCCGACTCCCCTACCCTTCCTGCTGACTAAAGCCACAGTGTAAACCATCCGATGCCAATCACGCGCCGGGTGTAGCCCCTGTGTAAACTCGTCGAGCCGAAAATTAAACCGAAATTAAACCAATGTAAACGCTTCGTTTTTTTGACCGCACTCCCCTACCCTCGCCTAACTGCCGCAAACTCAAAGGCTTTCATCAAATCCGACCGACCTCAACATCAAACGCTTCATTTTGTGCCCCATAGAGATAAGGCCTGCGGTAGGGTCATCTTCAAAGGAGAATCTCAAAAGTGATACCACTTTTTCACAGAGAGTACGTCTTTTGTCAAGCACATTCAAAACGAAGGGCTTCATGTCAAGGTCGGCAATCATATCGTTCAGGCCTCGGCGCTCCATCATTTCGGTTATAAAGGACTTGATTTCTCTTCTTTCGTATGGATATGGATTACCGTAGGTGTTGATTTCTACAATCACCTGATTGCTCATTACATTGGACATCCCTCTATTGATGCCATCTAAAACTGACCTGTAAATATGATATGTCTTACGGAAGCGATTGTTCTTGACCGTATCAGGCTTCTCAACTTCCTCCATGCCTGTGGTGGATTCATGTCCTATCCTTGCCACGAGCTTTTTCTGCTGGTTCTGGCTCAGCCCCTCGCCCAATATGGCGAAGTCAACATCTGAGGAGAACCTTGCGATTAAGCCGTATGCCTTTGAAAGCGAAGTTCCTCCTTTCCACACGGTCTTTTCCGCCGCAGGATTTCTCGACAGATTCTGTAAAATCTGGCATATCCAGTAATCTTTCTCGACAAATTCAGGATATATCACAAGGTCTTGCGCTGTCAATTCTATTGCCTCTCGAAATGACTGCTTGTTGTCATGAAGTTTCATTCAATATTCCATTTATCTTTGTTGAGTAATTCAGTGGCATTTCCCAGCCCTATTTTATATTTTGTTCCGGGATTAAGCGCAGTACGTAAAACCATGGTATGGCTGCCATACCCTAAATCATCAAGAATCGCTCCAAGAATGGCTTTTACACGGGGTTGGTATTTATCCGATAATCTGATGATTCTCTTAATTTCATTTTCCTGCAATTGTCCGATAGATGATTTCAGTACCGTTATGGAACGAACAATCTCGGTATCGGGAATTTTCTTTATAAACCTAATCGTGTCAAGAATCTGTAAAAGATAGATATTGTCTTTGGTAATCGCATTGGGCTGATACACGAAGCGAATCGAGTATATGCCTCTTTTTGTGGCATTATGCCTCTTATTTGTGCCTAACATTATCACACTTGCCACCTGTGTAGTCAACGCCATATCATTCCAGATGGAATATCCGGTCAGATAACCTATAGGTTTGCCGTCTTTATCATAAATGAGATCCTTTACAATCTCTTGCAAATTCGGCTTCAACGTTCCAAAAACAGACTTCTTGGGTTTGTAGAACCTGCCTTTTGAAAGTTTCTGAATCAGCCCTTTGCCAACCATGCGCGACAATTTGACCCGGATGTTTTCCCACCATTCGGCAGGAAGTCCGAGGTCTTCGATGGAGAAAACAGTTCCATCGCCAATTAAATTGACCTTATTCTCTATCTGTTGAGCTACTGTCATGCTCTATCGTTTTAGATTTCAACTGCAAAGGTAATAAAAATGTTCGGTTTTCTGCGCACAAAACCGAACATTTTGAGCGGATAGATTTTTTATGGGAATGGCTGCAATAGATGATTTTGTTCGGTTTTTACGCGCAAAAACCGAACATATTCGCCAGCATCTCGTCTGAGATTCAGCTTAGTAGTAAGGCATTCCGGCATCAGATAGCACTTTAGTGCTTAGAGAGAACGGCACATGGGGTCAAGAATATTCAGTTCAAGTTCAGGCTCTATTTTGGAGTCAATAAAAATCGTCAAGCTCTTTTGATATTACGATATTGTATTTGGCATTCTTTACGCCACCTTTTGAAAAACTCCTCGTGCCGGAGCCGAGAGAAATCTTTGTGAGGTCAAGATTGTCGAACCACCCATATTGGGTTTTCTCGGCCATATATAGGAAAAGCCGCTTTACTTTCACAGAGGTACATCTCTCCAAAAGTCTCTGAACCAATTCATGTCTTAGTGTCGTAAGCATCTCCATAAGATAATATACATCCATTATATCATAGTGGGAATGAGTCAGCACCAGGCATTCCATGATTGCTCTTTCCGGAGACGATATATTCAGAATCAGATTTCCATATTCAATATGCTCTATGCCAATATCACCGAATACTTTCGTTGATACCTCGACAAGCGTCATGTCAAGATCAACCGCACCTATCCATTTCGGCAGTCGTGGGCGTATGGGTGAAAACACAATGACTTTGGGCTTGCCCATGGGAACATAGTGGGAGTATCCTCTTAATTCCAACGCTGATGAAGCTCCGATGTGATAAGTCAGATTGCTCTGCGACTGGTAAGAAGCGAGTATGCCGTATAGGGTTGGATTATCTCCGACAAAGCAATATACCCCGGTTGATATACGACGCAGCCATCCCGACTTTGTATAATCGGAAATTTCACTTCTGCTGATTCCGGACTTTTCGAACCACGAAGTCAGCATTATACCGTCGAAAGGTATCTGTTGGCGTATATGATTTATCTTTGTTCCCATTTTGCAAGGTTTATCATTGCAAATTTAGCACTAAAATAAATCTGCTCCAAATGTATTTTCTAAAACAACCTTATTTAATATCGTGGCCGGCAAGAGGTCGGACGGACATCTCAATCAGTTGCTATCTGAAGAATCGGGGTGCCCAGAGCATTTTCGATTGATGTGATGGTATCTATCGTGAAGTTGTGTGTTCCTCTCATCCACTTGCTGATTTCAGATTCTTTCTTGCCGAGCATACTGGCGAGGTCTTTTTGTTTAAGCCCTTTTTCCTCCAATATACTATGAATCCTGTCCACTATAAGGAAAGTCAGGTCAACGCGCCTACGGACTTCGGGCGAAACTATAGCCCGGCGAGCCCCTATGATGCTATTTCTTTTCATCGCGGATAAAATTTAGGTTGTAGCACTGTCGAGTAATCTATGAGGTCACGCCCGTTTCGCCCGGCGAAAGAGAGCTTGATACGCCGTTTGGGATGAGATGCGTCCATTGTTGTGCTGCCATTTCAATCAGGTCAGAATGCCCTGCTGTCGCATAGTTAAGACTTTTTCGCTGATAGTCAAGTCAGAGGGCTCGTTTTAACCATTCTTATGCAGAATATTAAAATAATCAGCGAAGTGCAAAAGCCGGTTCAAGTATCTCGATTTCGAGTGCTCTTTCTATTTTGGCAATTGTCTCTATTGACAGATTTTCCGTCCCTTTCAAGACACGAGATATGTATTGCTGGGAACAACCCATACGTTGTGCAAGCGACTTTTGTGTCAGACCGAGTTCTTCCATCTTATCGAGCATCATCATCGCGATTCTCTGCGAGTATCTCAACCAAGACTTATTAGCCATACGCCATTCGGCATTCTCGCGCCACTTTGAAGGTGTCTCGCTTCTGTGCTCATTGAGCTTACTTATCGTTTCTTCTTTTGTCTTCATATCGACCTCCTTTTTTTAATCCAGTTCACGAAGGTAGTCAGTGAACGAATCCATATCTGATATTTCGTTCTCTATCATAAATCTCCTTACTTTCTCCATGCGCGCGAGTTCGACCAACGTATGTTCGCGTTCCTGCATGGTGCGAGTTAGTTTGATTGCCCCACCGGTTATCACATATATACCCGGCTCCAGCTTGATTGCATAAATTCGCAGCCAAGAGGCATGTCGAGGAGTATTGCGCAGACGAGCCTTCTCTTTTCCAAGTAACATTTCAGAGGTACGGCTATTCTCCAGAGGCCTGAAAATCTCATCGAGATTGGCATCCGGAGAAATATCCATTATAAGACACTGCAATCTTTCACTGTCCTCAATGGTGTCGTATATGGCTTGATTCACGTCTGTTATTTTGAAATAAGAAGCCAAGTCGCCAATGTTCTGCTTGAAAAATGTGCGTAGCCACGCAACATCATTCCATTGGTCAAGAACGTTATCAAGGCAGTTGTCGTATCTTACTGCCCATAAATTGCCATTGTCTGTAATTTGGTCAAATTCCATGTCTTTTTATTTTCTGCAAAGATAAGAACTTTTTCTTATATATACAACTTAAAGGTTGTATTGTTCGTGTGCAGTGTGCAACGAATGAGCGTCCGTAACGGTCTTTTTTCTGTCCGATTTCGGTCCTGAGTCGAAATTTTTAGGCACAAAAAAACCGCAGAATTGATTGAAATTCTGCGGTTTAGTCTTCTTTGGACTATTGTTGGCTGGAATCTGTCCGACCCGTCAAGTGGAGCTGGAGGGACTTGTCCCCAACGCTTCAAATATAGCTATATCAATTAGTTATAATTGGCAAAATTTTAATAGTAACGAGTTAGTAACGAATGTTGGCACTGCTGCTCACACTGTTCTTCTTGCTCTGAATTTGGACGCTTCCAAACCCTATTACAAAATTACGAAAAATCTGGCACTATTCCAATCTTAAAGGTTCATTTTAAGAAATTTAACCACAATCGTTAATTCAACGTAAGGTTGACGGCCATACTTAACTATAAATTGGCTATTTTCCTTGTTTTAATGTTGAAATTAGCGTATTGTGTCCATATTACGGCATTAAAATCTTTATTTATCTATGTTTTATTTTGTTGATTCAAAAATATTCGCTAACTTTGAGGCTACTAAATACGACTGTATGTTACAAGAGCTTAGGATTAAAAATTTCAAATCATTCCGCGACGAAGTGGAAATGAGCTTCGAGCCATCGGGCGATGACCAATACAATAGTACTGTCACAATGCCTGATGGTGTTAAACTGCTTCGTTTCGCCGTTGTGCTCGGAGCAAATGCCAGCGGTAAATCCAATCTTTTGGATGCCGTGGAGTTTTTGCGTGCATTCTGGAGTAAGCTCCCTGCAACGAATGATGATGGTACCGAAGTGCAGCCATTCCTTATGCGTTCAACTGCGTTGGCTTATGACACGGAGTTTGATGTCAAGCTCTATGTAGATGGTATCCGCTATTGGTATCAGTTGACGGTCAATCCTGAAAAGGTAAGCAAAGAGGCATTGTTTGTGTATCTTACCAACCGCCCGACGAAGGTGTTTTGCCGTGAGGATGTAAATGGTGTCTCCAAACTCAATTTCAATCCGGCGGTTGTCAAGCTCTCATCTGCTGAAATTGAGGTAATGACAATGAACTGCCTTCGCAATATGTCGGTGCTTGCGGTTTTGAAGAAAGTCAACGTGTCTGTTCCATATCTTGACAATATGCGACGTTGGATTGACACTCGTATGCTTCCGTTGCAAAGCGGAACATCGGGGGCTCTTTCGCAAGATGCAAAGCGGCTGCTTGCTGATAGTCCGGATTTCCGTGAATATCTGTTGCAATTCGCACAGGAAGCTGATTTTAATATTTCCGATATTAAAATTCAGAAAATGGCCGCGCTTTTCGGACATACGGTTGAAAATGAATCAGGGATTGAGAGTTATGTGCTTCCCGAATCATGTCAAAGCACCGGGACAAAGCGCATGGTTGAGTTGGAATCAATGATATTTACCCAACTCAAACGACAGGCGTTCATGTGTGTGGATGAAATAGAGGCATCAATGCACCCCAATTTAATGGAATATATCCTGACTAAATTTGTCAATACTCCTGATAATCAATCGCAGTTGTTGGTTTCAACCCATTACGACCCGATATTGAAAGATATTGATGATATATTTGGAAAGGATTCTGTGTGGTTTACCGAAAAGGGCAAGGATGGAAACACCACATTGTTTTCTCTTGTCGATTTCAAAGGGCTTAACAAATTGTCATCTATACACCGGGCATACATGAACGGTCAGTTTGGCGCACTGCCTAATGTTCTTTAATGGTTGAGCTATGGCACGAAAAATCAAAGAGCGCAAAATAAAAAATCCCACCATCACCATAATTGGCGAAGGTGCTACCGAACGGTTTTATTTTACCCACCTCAAGCGCTTGAACGGATATAAATACACCTGCAAGCCGCGTAATTTCACGGAACAGACGTTTGATGAAATGCAGAAGCAGATAGAACGGGTGCTTGCTGATGACGGGATAGCTGTATGTGTTTTTGATGCGGATGTTACCCGTACCCGCCCGGCTGAGAAACTGAAATTCGAGGAAATGCAACGCAGATACTCCAACAATCCGGCAGTGATACTGTGCGACAGTATGCCGTCGATTGAGTTTTGGTTTCTGCTCCATTACCTGCACACAAACCGTTATTTCGCAACATCGGAGGATGTCATCAATGTACTGCGCCGTCATATTCCGAATTTCAGCAAACACCAATCATTCCTGTCAAAAGAACAGTGGGTAAGTGAATTAACGGGAGATAACCGTTTGGATATAGCGATAAACAATGCGCAGGCTATCGGTACGAATAGCGAATCATACACTAATCTTTACAAATTATTTAATTTGCTATAAATCAAATGGGAAAGGCATACAAATATCGTGGCGGAATTGGCATATTTGATGACAAAGGAAATTCCATATTTCATAGAGATGTAGATACACTTGCCAATAACAAGATATATCTTCCGACGATAAGCCAGCTCAATGATCCAACAGAAGGATTCTTTGACGATTCGCAGATAAAACGTTTTGTTGCTCAACATAAACGTGAATCAAAACAATTCGTAAAAGCATACCGCGAGATTAAGAAAAAAAGAGGTGAAGTAGGGGTATATTCTTTAAGCCGCAATGTGGACAATGAATTATTATGGGCATACTATGCAACAGGCCACACCGGATTTGCCATTGAATTTGATACTGAGTTGTTGGCAAAATCATTGAACTATAATAGCTATATACCGTTGCTCCATGAACTAGATGTGGCATATAAGGATAAAGTACCTAAATTAAATATGGCGGACCTTCCTCCGATATGTCCTGATTTTAAATCTTTCCTACAAATAACATTGGCAAGTAAATCTAATTCTTGGGGGCACGAACAAGAAATACGGCTTATCTTTGAATATGCCGGTTTGTTTGAAATAGATTATCATGCTATTACTGCAATATATTTTGGTTGCCGAATGCAACAACAGGAAATGGATTATATAATGGAGCACCTGAAAGGCAAAGGTATTTCATACTATAAAATGGAGCTAATACCTAAATCGTATAAGTTTGAGTCCAAAAAGATAACTGACAAATTTGCAAAAGCTAATCCTCCGAAAACACAAATAAAATACGATTTTGAAAAATTATTAAGTAGCGCCTGTCTATTAGAAGATGAAATAATTCAGTTCAGGGATTATTTTAAAAAAGCTTTGGATATTGTTTCAATTGACACAACAATATCATCAATATACTTGATAGCATTATCCAATTCAGATACAACGCCTATACTCAAAGTGTTTGCTAACACAAGAATTGATATTGCTCCAGTAAAGACATTCCAATTTTTAATAAATGAGAATAAAGAGTTGGTGCAACTCGATTAAGACTTATTGAATCGGAAAGAGTTACAGCGATGGGAATTGTCGCCGTATAGCCGTCAAAAGACAACGGGCTGCGCCTGATGTCCATTGACCGCTGTACGGCTATGGGCAAAGGCTGAAATCCGGTTCTCTGCGGCGCCGTGAGGATCTTCGCCCGGTGACGGCCGATAGTTCCTCCCGACTGACCCGTGTTCACCCGATTTCTCAACGCCTTTGCCTGTATTGACTTTCACCGCCGTAACACTTTCCGATTGCAGGTGCAACAGTTGGAAGAAACGTGCGTCAGCAAGTGCCGCACCATTCTTCTTGTAGTTGCACATCATTATCTTTTCTGATACTGCTGCCATTCACAACGGAATGGCAAGGGGGATTTAATGTTGTCGTTTGGCTTTCCTGATATATCGAGGGTGCCATTTTTTATTCATGCGCCTTAGGGCAGTGGGTAAAGTTGGAGTTGCTCGCCAGTGTAAACGTGTGTCTGGGTGCCATTCGTGCCATGCCGGAAAAATCTCCACATCTGCGATGTAGTATTTGTTCCGTCCTGTCCCGAACAGCTCCCTATGCCGACACACGCCTTTTTAGCGTCGAGCAACTCAAACTACCACACTGTCATTAGACGCATGATAGTTAAAAAAAAGCACCCACCGATATGAAAGCCAAAAGACAACATAAAAATATTTTTAGTCGAGGCAAAGCTCACCAAACCTCCTATCAATACCGCATAATAAAGGCGGTTGCAAAGGTGGCGAAAGTGGTTGCAATCATCATCGGAGCAATAATAGGTCTGCTGATGTGGGCGGTGTTCAAACCCATATACCGAGGTGTAGGCTTGCTCATTTCTATCCTCACTCTCTTTGCAGCACTATATTGGTTACTAACTCTCTAAAACATACGATTATGGCAACAACTAAAAGACACGGCAAGACATTCGTTCAGCAATCCAAGTATTACGGAGTTGACAACATATTTGAGTATATGGTGGAAACCTATCTCAACGGCAACATCTCTTTCTTCCGTCAGCTATACCAAGAACTGAAACCCGCAGGGCGCAAGCTGTTCATAAGTTGGCTGTTCGCAGAGGAACACAACGCATACCGAGAGGAAATCATATTGGCAACATTCTGAAACACATATAAATATTACGACTATTAAATATTACGACTATGGCAAGCAACAGACAAAACAAAGGGTCAGTGGCATTTGAGGACACTATCCGTGAGTATCTTGAAAAACGAGCAGAGAATGACGCACTTTTCGCTGTCAAATTCTCCAATCCTTCAAAATCGTTGGAAGACTGCGTGACCTACATAATCAACGAGGTGCAGAAAAGCGGTTGCAACGGCTTTGCCGATGATGAAATCTTCGGAATGGCTATCCACTACTACGAGGAAAATGAAATAGAGGTTGGCAAACCTATCAACTGTCAAATGGTGGTAAACCATACGGTAGAATTGACCGAGGAAGAAAAGGAACAGGCACGGCAAGACGCAATAGAGCGTCTGCGACAGGAAGAAATGGCAAAACTGCGCAAGCCTATCCAACACAAGAAAGCCACCGAAAAGAAACCACAAGATGTTCAACCAAGTCTTTTTGACTTTTAACACCGCACTGCTATGAAACCCAAGACAGCATTACAGAAACAAGTGGCGAAATTATCAGCCACTCTCCGCCCAATATCATCGGCGCAGACCGAATGGGCATACAAGCATTGCATTGAGCATATAGCCTACCGCACAAAAAATGGTACGACTACTTGCCCCAACTGCGGTCACGTCTGGCATACCAAAGGTACACTTGTTGACACACTTTGCGGTTGCAGTTGCCCCAACTGCGGTAGTGAACTCAAAGTGCAGGAAACACGCAAGCGCACCCAAAACCAAACAAGCTATTTCAGCGTGATAACCACTTGCAAGGGATTTCAAGTTATACGAGTGGTACAAGTGCGCTATGAAAGCCGTAAGGGAGAGCCGATGCGGTTCTACTGCTCCGAGGTTGTCCAACGGTGGATTTCTCCCGATGCCAAAGTTACCGATATGGCTCTGCTCCGTGGCTTTACGTTCTGCTACTGCGATGTATGGGCTTTGGACAGCGATATGGAGATACGACCGCACAACAGCCTTTATGACGATGTTGTGGCGTTGAGCGATGTATATCCGAGAATGTCTATTCTTCCGCAACTAAAACGAAATGGGTTCAAGGGCAATTTCCACGGAGTATCTCCCTTGCGTCTTTTCAATGCTCTGCTTTCCGACCCACGGATTGAAACGCTGATGAAAGCCGGAGAGATTGAGGAAATGAAATACTTTCTATCCAATCGCACAACTGCCGACAATCTTTGGGCATCGTATCTGATAGCCAAACGCCATCACTATAAAATCAACAATATCGGAATGTGGTGTGACTATCTGATGATGCTGAAGAATTTGGGCAAAGATATACGCAACCCCAAGAATATCTGCCCGACTGATTTCGTCGAGGCTCACGACCGAGCCAACCGAATGATAGACGCCAAGAGAGATAAGGCGATAGCCGAGCGTATGCGCCAAGCCGAGATAGCACAGCGTGAGCGTGAACAGCAACAACTGCTCCAAGAGAAAGAACGAGAAGAAGAGTTCAAGGCTCTCAAATCAAAATTCTTCGGATTGGTAATCATCGACAATGAAATATGTGTAAAGGTACTTGAAAGCATAGATGAATACTATGAAGAAGGAAAAAAGCAAGACATCTGCGTGTTCGGTGCAGGATATTACCTTAAAGCCGACACCCTCATTCTTTCAGCAAGAATTGACGGACAGATAGTTGAAACCGTAGAGGTTGACTTGCGTACACTCAAAGTGGTGCAGTGCCACGGCAAATACAACAAGGACACTGAATACCACGACCGCATCATCAACCTTGTCAACAGCAATGCCAAGTTAATCCGTGAGAGAATGACCGCCTGAATGTTTAACCCGACCTGCGTCAGCAATGGCGCAGGTCACAAAACCCCACAAGAAATGAACGTGATAATAGAAAGTCTGATTTTTGACTTTGACGATAAGATAAGAGCAGTTGTGTTAGACCTCATAAACCGCATAATGCTGACACGCAATGAAACCGAACTGAGGGAAACCGTAGCCGTATGCGCCGAGCGTACCGACCTCAACAAGTTTTTCCTATATGGTTATGGCAAACACCACTTTTGGGTAAAGCAACGTAAGGTCAGCGACCCTGCAAAGACATTCGACCAGCGAATGATGATTGTGAATTTCTAAAACACTGATGAATATGGCAACGAGAATGACTGCCAACGGAGTGAGTACGACCACCGCTCCCGGCTCTGAACAATACGAAACTTTTTACTCTGCCCATCGTGGCAAGCGGATAAGCCGTGTGATGTATGACTACCGAGATACCGACAACGAACTGTTCTCTTGTGTAGCCCTAACACTCGCAGAGTGCAAACACAAGCGTGATGAATGGCTTAACAATAAACAAAACACTCAAAAATAAAGCACAATGGACAATCTGATAGCAGCAACCATACTCCAACAAATCGGAGGAAAGCGGTTTGTGGTAATGACCGGAAGCCACGACTTCATCAACCTCGGCAACGGATTGAGAATGAGACTTAGTCGTAACAAGACATCGGCTAACCGCCTTGAAATCATCTATGACGCTGGTGCAGACCTCTACAATATGCGGTTCTATCGCCAATCGTTCAGCCGAAAGACATTTGAGGTCAAAATCAAGGACATCAAGACCTATGAAGGTGTCTATTGCGATATGCTTGAGGACATCTTTTCCGAGGTGACGGGAATGTGCCTATACTTGTAAGAAATTTATTTGCCAAATCGTAATATGATAAGTGGCGCGACCCTGTGATAGAGTTGCGCCACTGATTTTGCTAAAAATTTCGGCCGCCAAAAGGCGGCGTTTGGATGAAAATTTAGGCAATACAAAAACCATCAAAATGTATAATTTTTGTATTTTTCAAGCCTATTCCCGCTATAAAACGCTTTATGTTGTCAATATCATCTCTTTCATAAAAGCTGAATTCCCATAACGTATTAACGCCTGTTACTTCTGCTATTTTCTTAAAATAAGGTAAATCCACCTTATTCAATGAATGGCCCAATACAATTACTTGTTGAATATTGCTTAAACTTCTGAAATATGAATCGTTATAAGAGGCGATAGCTTCTGAATCCTTATACTGATTATTCATCCAACCAATAATTTTAGCACGGGTCTGTTGCTTAAACAGTATATCATTATCATCGTAAGCCTTATCATCATCTCTGTAATTTGAATGCCCTACTATATAATCGTCTCCAGTTCCCCTTGCTCCATGTATATGTAGAATATTGGCTTTAGGTATATCGTAAATAGTTTCAAGGGTATCGGTATAATTAAAAGTTAAATAGTTGGCATCTTTACTTAACACCATTATTCTTTTTACAGTTGAAATATCAATGCTATTCACCCATTCTCTAAAATCGTTCCGGAGATCCTCTAAAAGAGGTTGAAAGATATAATCAGGGCTATCCGAATAAGCAGCTTCAGAACGCGTTGGATGATCAATATCAAATTCTTCTTCAGGATTACAGAATTCAATAATGGAATCCTCATCATATTGACCGAGAGCAGTTTCCATATCACTCCAAAACTCAGTCTTAATGCTAAAAAATATATCCATCAAATTTACCAATCTCTGATTATTGTGGGCAATCTCGAAATTACGAAAATCGGAATATCTTGATTTAATTCCATGAGCCACATCAAAACCATTTCCTATAACATACAGAGTAGGAATTGGTGCGCAGCCGTCAATGGGTAAAATGCCATCTGAAATTTTATCTGGTTTCATGAAAAGTTGTATTAACGAATTCTATTAATTCTTATAGCAAAGTTCGTGCCATACAGAAATCTACCCCAAACATAATGGGGGGTAGATTTTTTCAGTTAGAGAATAATGCCGCAAATTCGGCCATCCTGCGCAGGTGGATTTGCTTATGGAATTTGCCTTTGTTTCGGCAGTGTGCGGTGTATTCATTGAAGATATTGCGATCACCTCGGCGGATTTTTTTCAGGATTGAGGATTTATTGACAACTTCGGATCCGCAGTTGTGGGCTAACGTGCCGAGCAGAAAAGTTTTTTTCACCGATATGCTTGTAACGCATCAGTTAGCCTATAGGTTTTTAACCGCGTTTACGATAGATTTGGTTGACAAATTGTCAGGGGGCTTTTTTGGCACGTTTTTTGTTGTTTTTCAACTATAGAGAATAGATATCAATGCAGATAGAGAGTACATATCAGTTACCGCAGAGATTCAGGACATCAATAGAGGTCTTGAGTCAGGTACTCAATATGCCTATCTCTATTATTGAGCATGAACTTAAACGGAATAATTATCCTTGTCAATATACGTCAAGCAACTGTATAGATGAAAAGATGCTTGACATCTTTGCGGAAAAATATTGCCGAAACTTAAAAAGATATTTTGAAAGATCGATCAAGGCTTCCGACACACTTTCTTTTGAGGAAAGCAAACAATTTTACGAGTTTTCACAAACGTACAGTAAAAATGGACGTTTTACAAAAAGTTGGAGGAATATAAATAAGGTCGCAATCAAAGATGATTTTTTACGTCAGATTGTTGAATATACTACTCGTAAAATCCAAGACCTAAAAAACGCTTTAATAGCGTACGCAGAATCTGTAATATGTAGCAGCTATGAAGAACGCCTACGAGTCCTCGACGATACGGATTCTTTCCTCCCCAACACATTAATATATCAGTCATTACATGAATTAGAACAATCCTTAAATTACCCACAAGAGGGTACATCGTTAAATGAGTTAACTTCAGGATTATTATCCTCCCTTAAAGACAATTTTTACTCAAGAGTCATTTTGATTGAAAAGATAAAGCATTCTCGGCTTTATCTATCTCGTCATCTTTCACTCCGAACCAACACATTCAATATCCTGACTTTTTTTGAAAGGATATATATATGTGCCAGATTTCACATAGTGGCAGATGATGGCACAGGTGATGATGTTAATAATACTTTATCTCTCCGAGCATAAATATTATCAGCAACCAATCAAAATGACAATCGATGATAAACAAAATAAAAAAAATGGGTGCAGGAGGATTTTGCTCCCTTGAAAATCATGAGCAAAAACTCATGGATGTACCGCAATAAGGAATGTTTTGTACTCATATACCGACTATTCATAGCTACAATAAATATTTTGTGGGTAATTTACAAAGTGTCTAAGATGCTTTCATAAGGTAAAAACCAAAAATCAAAACAGGAACGATTTGAGAGATAGAACTCAATTCGTTCCTGTTTGATATTGAAAATGAATCTAATGTGTAAAAAGGGTCACAAACTCCGTCATTCTTCGTTGGTGGAGTTGCTTGTGGAATCTACCTTTGTAGCGGCAATGGGCGGTGTATTCTTTAAAGATGTTGCGGTCGCCTCTGCGGAGTTTTTTCAGGATTGAGGATTTGTTGACTACGCCGGGCCCGCAGTTATAGGCTAATGCGCCTAACAATACACTGTCTTTGCCGTATTGGGAGTATAGGGCGCAGAATTTGCGGAGGTCTTTGCGCAAGAGTGCGTCTGCCTGTGCCTCGGTCAGTTGCACACCTCGGCGATATGGTTCTCCCGGCTGGACGCAATGACCGTAGCCGATGTAAGGCCAGTGTTTTGGGTGGTGCATTGTTTCAAATTTCTTGATTATCAATACTGCCCGCTCAAATAACGGCAACTCCATAATGCTACGCTTTGCGGCGTGGGCGGGCGTTGCTGCCGCAAGTGTCAGCAACGCCACGAAAAAGAACAGTAGCTTTTTCATCGTACAATCGGGGTTAATGTTCCGGGATTGATGGGTTGTATTGTAACTCCGTCGTCATCGTCGCTTTCGCTTTTTCCGTTGAACTCAAAAGTCTGTTCCCACGGGGTTGAGCCGAAATTGTCTTCCACTACCACGAGGAATTTATGTGCGTCGGAAGATTTGGCGGTGTAGTTCAGACGGAAGGTCTTGCTTTCGAGCAGCACACGGTCATTGTTAACCAGCACCGGGCCGTCAACGAGTTTGAGCGTGCCCTCGCCGTCATACTGAAAATAACGGATTGTGTAGAGGGTATTGGTGTAGTTGCCTTCCGGCTGAATCTCAAAGCGCAATTCCACGGTCTGCCCCTTGACTATTTTTTCTGCGAAGGGCATTACCTCCACCATGAAGGGGTAAGACTGTTGCACATCGAGATCGTCAGAACACGACGAAAAACAAACAGCGGTGAGAGTTGCGGCAACAAGAGCCATAAAGCCGAAGAACCGGCGGGGAGTAAGGCGCATCGCGCCAATCTTATTGAAAAGTGCAGTCATAATTTTATCAAAGTTTGAGTTTGGATTTGGTGGTTTTCTTTTGTTGGAGAGATTGCAGGTAATCGTTCACATCGTTGTACCCGGCATAAAGCGTTGAGCGGTCGGATATTCTATCTCCATACCTTTCACGCAGCTTGCCTAACGCATTGCGTCCGGCCTCGTCATTATCAAGATAGCATCGTATTGTTGCGAAGATGTCAAGATGTCGGTATGCACGATGAATGTTTGACACGGAGTTGAGAACCAGCGCCGTTTCATCACGCTGTTCACCGAGCTGTATCGCTGAAAGACAGTCGATAAATCCTTCATAGACACAGCATATAGCGGGATTGCCCGCCACAAGGCTTACATCTTTTGGAGGTATGCAACCCTTGAAAAACTTGTTGCGTATCTCAAAACCGCCGGAGATATTAGGAAAGCCGACTGCGTAATATGGCTTGCCGTGCAGGTAATAGCCAATTTCATCACAGTGCGCTTTCGCGTTTTCCTCGCTGATACCGCGGGATTTGAGATAGCCGAGCAGAAATCGGTATGTCAGTTCACGCACCTCCACATCTTCAAACACAGGATCGTCAGGAATTGAGCGGAAAGCCGGATGCTCAACCATCGGCATCTGGACATCGGCATTGTCAGCTATGTATTTTGCCTGCTGCTTGAAATCGCTTGTGCCGATTATTTCTCCGGCAAGAGTGAAAATATCGCCACCGACACCCGTGCCGAAATCATAGAACAGATTCTTTTCAGTGTTCAGCCGGAAAGATGGCTTATGTTCCTGTCGGTATGGGGCGAAATAAGTCCATTCGTGTCCACGTTTTGCCGCCGGAGTATGACCCAACCGCTGAAGAAATTCAGCGATCGGGATAGCTTTCAGTTCGGATATATCCATAGCTAAAAGAATTTGAACCTGCGTTTGGGCTTATTCGGCGTGGTCTTGGGTAATGGTGGCAACTGGCGCATCGGCGGGTCTGGCTCATGGCGCACATTGATTTTGCGGGTAGCAGACAACTGCGTTGCGATATACAGCAGCAGTTCTGAACGGTTGCACGAACCTGTCATTTCATAAACAAGGTCATAGATTCCACCGCTGGCGCCTGATTTTGTATCGCGCCAAAGGTTTGTTTCAATATTGATAACCATTGTAGGCTCGTGCCTCTCATCGTAAGGCGCATTGTATGTTCTCAATACACCGTCTGCCGCCACCGGGCTGTCATAACCAAGAGCTTTCATAAACTCCGTTAACGGCACCTTCTTCGGGTCAAGGTCAATTATCATCGGCATAGGCTCATTCGATTATGAATTTGACACCGACACCATATTGGGTATGGAAGTGCCCCGTTGAGTTGCCGAACACAAAACGCTCTTTTACATTGGCGGTCAAAGCAACCTTATCGGAGAGGTAAAAATCAGCTTGCAACGTGAGCGCACCGCCGTAGATGAAGGCATCGCCGTTGTGGAGCGTCGAGCCGTCGGGCAGCGTTTTGTCACCCCAATTCACCGTTTCATAGCCGCCGAGTACCGACACACCGCCGTAGAGGTGGAAAGTCTGCGAGTAGTCGCTCAACAAGTGGAGATTATAACCCACCTCACCGGTGAACTCCGCTACTGGGATACGCCCTTTTTCGCCGTATGGCTTGTAAGTCTGGAGATACTCGCCGCCGAAAGTCCATGTATTGGCATTGCCCTTGAATACGGAGTAGTACACTCCGAAAGAATAGCCGCTGTTACGGGAGTTGCCGGTATAGAAACCGTCCGCCATATTAGCCTTTATTTCCACGGCTGACATTCCGGGGAGGCATCGCTGGGCCATTGCCTGCCCTGTGAAAAGGGCAAGCATGGCAGCGAAGATTGTCAAAATCTTCTTCATACTGTTACTGGATTGAAAGTTCGTCGATTACGTTGGCTCTTACAATATCCTCGTTCTCCACCACGAATGACTGATGGCGGCCGCCTTCCTTTTCGGCGACCTCGATAACGAGCTGCTTGTCGTCGGGAATAGTGAATTTTTCCAGAGCAAACACGGTTCTTTCAGATGATTTGCCGTGTACCACCGTCACATAGTTCTGGGCGCGGAGCGGTTCAAGCACCTGTTCCTGCATGGCGGTTCTCTTGATAACTTTCTTGTCCACAATCTTGAACGATACAAAATCAATGTCGAAAGCGATGTTTGATGTGTTCTTCAGTTCGGTGTGGAAATAGAGTAAACCATTGTTGGTGTAGATTGATTTGAGAAGGAACTGGACACCGAAACGCTTGCTGCCTATATGCTTGATTTCGCGCTTGTTCTGCTTGTGTATTGATTTCATAATCAGCTTTACAAGCATCGGCGACTCCTGACCGAGTTTTTCCAAGTAGATCTCCTGCGCGTTGTTGGGGCGATTGACCGCCTCGCCGTCATGTAGAAAGTCGGTCATCTCAATATTGAGCAACAGCGGCTCTTTTGCGAATTTCACGTTGAACGAATAGTAGCTGCCATCTTCGGTAATAACCGACAGGTTTGTTTCAGTCTTGAACGACTTGAAAGCCGATTTGACACGCAGCACGTTTTTCGCACCGTCGGCAAGTCCGGCGACGAGGTTCTCATTGCCGAGGTCAACATATACGACCTCCGAAGGAAAGATGATATGCGTTGTCTTTTCATACGCAACTTCCAGTGCGTGAGGGGGTATCATGCGGTCAAAGCCGACTTTGCGGGTAAGACCGTCAAATTTGTCGCCGTCGGTGTAGTTCGCGCCGTACACGTTCATATCGTGTTCGGCTACCGTTTCCGTGTCTGGCGACACGTTGTTATCGGTATTTTTGGCGGCTTTGCCTTTGGCAAAAGCCGGGGTTGCCATGCCGATTAAGGCAATGGCGGAAAGAATAAATGTTTTCAATTTCATCTTTAATTTGGATTTAGTGGGTTTGTTGTTTTGATGTTATTATTGATCTTCCGGCTGGTGGAGCATCACACGGTATCCGGCTTTGAGGTGTACTTTGACGGTTCGCATCTTCTTCGTAAGATACTGCGACACACCGTTGATAAGTCCGCGCCCGACATCGGATGCTATCTGCGCTCCTGTATTGGTGGAGATGTTGATTGAACTGCCCATTGTGCTGCCCATATTGGCCCCGATCTCATGAAGAGCGTCACTCTCCATTGACTGAGGGATATTGATACCCTCCTGACCGTCGTAATCATATACCTGCAACTCCACCTCAAATATTGAGCCTTCGCACTCTATTGATGTTATCTCAATTTCAAGGCGTTCTCCCTGAACACGACCGCTCCCCACGATAGTGGTATTGCGTGGGATAAGGCGGTTGCCAATCCACATAGGTTCGGTAGTTCTCAATTTTACACTTTCACCGTCAATCACGCTCTGATTTCCTGCGACGACTGCGGAAATTGTGTTTTTGGATGTTACCGATTTTATCCCTACCGAGGTATTGAAACCACGGCCGGCGGAAGAAGAATTGAGCGAGGACACCACATTGTGGCTGATTTGCGCCACAGGCTGGACATTGCGTTTACCTTTTTCCTCCGGTTGTGGCGGCGTCTGATAACCTCCACCATTGCCATTGCCCATATATTGCGCGGCGAGCTGGTATGAGCGTTCAAGCATTTCCATCTGATCCGGCTGCTGCGGTTGCTGTGCCATAGCGTTCTGCGCTTCAAGCTCATCAATCCTCGCCTGCAACTCCGCAACCTGTGAAGCCTCGGTATTCTCCGGGATAAAGAAATCATCAAGTGACGCCTGCACCTCTTGATAGGTGGTAGCCGACGTTTGTATGGCTTGGTTGTCGGATACAACCGTATCAGGCTGGACGGCAAGGTTCAGGTCGGACGATTGGCCGTTGGCTGAATCGAACAGCGATATATTCACGTTCTGCCGTTGCTTGGCTTCCTGTGCCGCCTGTTCCTCCATCAGTTTTGTCTTGTTGCCTTCAATGCCGCCGCTGGATCCGTCGGGCAGCTCCATATTGGCCTTACCCGTATCGGTGCTTTCTTCCGAAAGTGCGCCGCCGAAGATAAGCCACAGGCAGCCGAGGAATGAAATGAACAATGCCGGAAACACTATCAGATATTTCTTGCGCCACTGTTTCTGCGCTTCTGTCAAGGGTTTGCGCCCGGCGCCGCTCCCTCGCTTAAAGAAATCAAAGTTCATCGGCTATCGGTGTCAGGTTGTAGGATTTTACACTTTGCGGAATGTCAAGTGGCTTTATATGCTCAATCCTGTGTTTCGCCGCATCGCCCTTTCCAATCCGGTAACAGGCGTTGCCGAAAATATAGAGCGTCGTCAGCATGAAGAGGGTAAAGGCGACAGCCACCACGCGAAAACGCTGCTTCTGGTCGAGTGCGTCACACTTGTTTTTGAGCCACCCTTTCATGCGGCTCTTTGGGATATGCACCGCTTCGTTCAAGGCATGTCGCACACCGTCGGGAATAATTTTCATTTTTCTCATTATTACTTGGATTTAGTGATTTATCGTTTTACGGTTCTTATATCCTTGTTTTCAAGGATAGTGAAACCTTCTATTGTGAATCCGTTGGGATTATCATCGGAGCGCGACGAGTTGAGCAGCTTGCATACTGTCACCAATGTACGTTCCGTCACATTGCTTTGGCGTATAATCAACTGACGTGCGTATGTCTTGGCGATGTACGGGTATTCGTTGAAATCACATACCACGCTGTCAACCTGCGCGACTTGGTTGATGTTTCCGGCTATCACCCGGTTATAATATCCCTTTTCGGTAAAATCGGAATAGTAGTTGTAGGCGCTCTTATCGGCGAGAATCAGGGCGCGGTTGATGTTATGCTCTATTGCCGATTTGTCGGGCGAGAGCGTAAAGAACAGTTCATGAAAGCGTCTGACATGCTCCCGTGCCTCTGCCGGGCGGTTCTGGCTCATGTCCTGTGACAAGGCAAGCATAAGCGACTTGCCGTTGTCAAGGACATAGATCTTTTCACGCTGTTTCTCTGCAAACCGCAGCGAGAACACCACCGATAATATTGCCACCAGTGAGCAAAGGCTCACCATGACTATCCCGAACAGCCTTATCTGCCGGAATGATGTTTCGATATTCTTTAATGATTTGAACTCCATTTAATCAGTGTTTAATTGTCATTTCAATAACTTTCCGGCTCTGCCTGCCACATTTCCGGCTACCGCACCGCCGACACTGCCGGCCAATGACCCTGCCTGCATCGCAGTATTGTTGACCGCACGGTTATAGCTGCCCATGCCTCCGGCCTGAATAATCCAGTTGGATACCGTGGGGATTGTGAAATACCCCACAATGCCGATTATCATAAATAGTATATAGCAGGTATTTGAGCTGTCAAGATTGACATTCGGGTTGTTTGTCAGTTCTGAAATGTCGTTCTGCAACATCAGAACCTGTATCTTGGCGAGTATCGTGCTGAACAGGTCTGCGACCGGGAGCCATAGGTATGTCTGAATGTAACGGCATATCCATTGTACGAGGGTGTTCTGGAATCCGTCCCAGACGGAGATCGCAAAACTTATGGGGCCGAGTATAGCCAGCACTATAAGGAAGAATGTACGTATGGTGTCGATTGTGAGTGATGCGGCTTGGAACAGCATTTCAAGCAGCTCACGGAAAAAGTTGGAAATCGCCTTTTTCATCTTGTACATTCCACGCTCGATATACATTCCGGCGGCGGTGCCGACCTCGGTAACGCCTAACTCGTCTATCTGCCTGTCAAACTCGGCGTCGTCAACAAGGTATGCGGTTGACGGGTCGCGCATCATGGCCTCATATTCCAGACGGTCTTTTTCCTCGCGGTACTTCTGCATGTCGAGCGTCTGCCCTTCGAGCATATTTGCCGTGCCTTGCACAATCGGAGACATTACGGAATTGATTGTGCCCAGAACCACCGTCGGGAAAAACATTATGCAGAATCCTATCACGAAAGGACGCAGCAGCGGGAACACATCAATAGGCTCGGCCCGTGCCAGCGCCTGCCATATACGGTAGGCAACGAAGAACAGGGCGCCCAATCCGGCTATCCCCTGCGCCACACCCGACATATTCTCGCACAGCGGCATCATCTCATCGTAGAGCGACCGCAGTATGGTGTGCAGGTTGTTGAAATCTATTGAACAGAGCATAGGCATCACCAATACTTTTCACTGCCGTCACCGTAGAGAGCCACCACACGCTTGGTGTCGGCTTTTTTCTGCGCACGGAGATATGACACACTTATATTCTTATTGGTGTAGTATGCGGTGAGATTCTTCAACCGCTTCATCTCCTTGTAGCAGTCGTCCACCACGTCCATGCGGTCTTTGTCGGTCATTGAAAGAGTGGTTATGTTCACCACATTCTTCAATTCGCCCAGCACCCCGTTGGCTTCTTCAAGAATACGGGTGTAGCCGGAGGCGATGGCCGACAGTTCAGCAGAGGTGAAATTGGGATCCGTGAGCATCTTCCGAAAGTTGTTCACATAGTAGCCGGAGATATTGCCGAGCATCAGGATTGTCTGCTGCACCTTGCGGGCATCACGGACAAGGTTGTTCACCGATTGGAGAGCGTCGTAATATTTCTTCGCCTGCTGGTAAATCTTGACGGTTTCCTGAAAGTTTTTCACCATGTGTGTGGCCGTCTGCGACTCCTGCACAAGTGATTTTGAGTTGTTTACGATGCTCTGCGCGATGTTCGACGGGTCAATTACCGTCCATTGCGCTTTTGCCTTTCCGGTGCCGAGCATCAGGCAAAGGAGGAAAAGTGGCAGCAGCCATCTGGTTTTGTTTCTTTTTTCAGTCATTTTATTTTGGATTTTGTGGTCGTTATGGTTTTATCGTATGCTTCTGGCGAATGTTATTATCATCTTCGCCACGGCGTAATAGACAAGGAGAACCGCGAATATCACGCCCATAATGATTTTCAGAATCTGTTTCAGGCATTTCATTTTTCTTATTATTGTTTGTTGTTCCTTTCTTCCGCAAGCCTCTTGATTGCCGTTTCAATATCTCCGCCCAGTGTATCGGCAAGGCGCAGCACCTCGATTTTCTCCGTTTCCTCGGTGGTATAGGCAAGATACTCTTGCGGAGATACCTCTGTAGCATAGACGGCAGACTGTGTGCCGCCAAGCCCGATCCATACCTCTTTATAAAGGCGGTTGGGGTTGTTGGCGAGGTTGATGGAGAGTATCTGCGCCTTTTCCTTGTCGGTAAGTCCGAGCAACGACTGTATCTGGTCGAACTTGTTCATATACTTTCGCTGATCGAGCAGTATCTTGCAGTCGGAGTTGTTTATGATTGAATCCTTGACAATGGGCGACGATATTATGTCGTCAACCTCCTGCGTCACAACCACGGCCTCGCCGAAATACTTGCGGACGGTCTTGTAGAGGTATTTTACATAGGAAGCCATGTTCGATGATGCGATGGCTTTCCACGCTTCCTCAATCAGAATCATCTTGCGCACACCTTTCAGTCGGCGCATCTTGTTGATGAAAAGCTCCATGATTATGATTGTCGTCACCGGGAACAGTATCGGGTGGTCTTTCAGCTTGTCAATCTCAAAGACGATGAAACGGCGGTTGAGAAGGTCTATCTGCTTATCGGAGTTAAGCAGGTAGTCATATTCGCCGCCTTTGTAATACGGCTCAAGCACATTCAGGAAACTGTCAATGTCAAAGTCCTTTTCACGATACCTTTTTTCGGCAAGTATCCGGCGGTAATCGCCGCGCACATATTCATAGAAAGAGTTGAACGACGGCACAACGGATTCATCGGCTTTCATTCGGTCAATGAACAGCGACAGCGCTGTGGAGATAGCATTTTCCTCGCCACGGGTCGCTTCCTCGTTGCCTTTCTTCCAGAGTGTCAGAAGGAGCGTCTTGATACTCTCTTTCTTTTCGATGTCAAACACCCCGTCTTCGGTATAGAAAGGATTGAATGAAATCGGGTCGTTCTCATCGTAAGTCAGATATATGCCGTCTTTGCCACGGGTTTTGCGGTTGATAAGTCCGCAAAGACCTTCGTAGGAATTTCCGGTGTCAATCAGCACTATGTGGGTGCCCTGCTCATAATACTGCCTTACCATGTGGTTGGTGAAGAAGGATTTTCCGCTACCCGACGGGCCAAGAATGAACTTGTTGCGGTTGGTGGTTATGCCACGTTTCATAGGCTCGTCGGATATGTCAAGGTGCAGCGGCTTACCTGTAAGCCTGTCAACCATCTTTATGCCGAAGGGCGACAAGGAGGAACGGTAGTTCGTTTCCGCCGTGAATAAACAGGTAGCCGGTTCAAGGAATGTGTAAAAACTTTCCTCTGCGGGAAAATCAGCCTCATTACCGGGTATCGCCGCCCAGAACAATGTCGGGCAGTCGATGGTGTTGTGGCGTGGCATACAACCCATTACCGCAAGCTGGCTACCGACATCATTCCTGACCCTGCGCAGTTCATCGGCATCTTCGCTCCATGCTATCACATTGAAATGTGCCCTTACTGAAATTAGTCCGTATGAACGGGCCTCGTTCAGATAGCGGTCTATCCACTCGGCATTTATGGCATTGCCACGGGAGTAACGCGACAGCGACACCATATTACGCGCGGTCTTTTCAAACCGCTGGAGGTTTTCCTCGCTGTCATCAATCAGCACATACTGGTTGTATATGTGGTTGCAAGGCAGGAGCAGCCCGACGGGAGAGGCGAATGACAGGCGGCAATCGGAGCGGTCGGTGGAGAGCCTTTCATATCGGCTGTCGGTGGCAACCTTTGCCGGAAGATCATCGGTGTCCGACAGTGTGTGAAGGCACAGCAGCTTGTCGCCCACGCGCATTGATTTCGCCGACAGGTCAATATCTTCAAGACAGGTTACATCTTCCATTGACAGTGAAAGATATTTTTCCAGCAAGCCCGACCGGATATCGGTGCCGAGAATATCATCGTCCGACATACGGGCAAGCCGTATAAGTCCGGTGTCGTTGATAATCCGCTCGAACTGCTCCACGGCTTCCATAAACTTGGTGACTGTTTCGCGGTTAACCTCTTTCGGTATGATACGTCCGCGGCAGAGTGTAGAGAAATTGGATTGCTGTCGCATACGCTCCCGTGTGGTTTTTGTGAGGAACAGATAACAGCGGTGTGCCATATACGGGCGCTCGTTGAAATGCCGTTCAAAAGAGCGGTCAAGAAATGAAAGATTCTCCTTTGCAAGTTCAGGCGAGTATCTCTCCGTCACGAACCAGTCCTGCTTATGCACGATGCTGAAATTGGGCAGCACCTTCATTGCTTTGCACCATGCCGAGTGCATGGCCTCATATTCAGCGGATGTGACCGTGAACAGTTCGGGCAGCATTACCTCGAAGGCAACGGTAATGTCTGCGTCTTTGGAAATCAGACAGCCGTTCTCAACCGAGAGTATGGGCAGCTTGCTTTCAAGTGTCGTGGCTTTAAGCGTGTTTCTCATTTTGCACCTCCTTTCTGCGTCGGCCCACAATGCGGGTGAGCCGACGCCGGTTTATGATGTAGCGGGGATGGTATTTGACGGCTGCGACTTTCATAAGCCCGTATCTTCCGTATTTGGCGTTGAGCCTGAATGTCAGCGCCACCAATGCCGTAGCTGACACGGCACCGAAGCCTATGCAGAACCATTGCGGAACACCGCACATATACATCACCACGAACAGCACGAACAATGCCAGCAGTCCGGCGGCGAAGATAAACAGGTACTGAGCTTTAAGCCCTTTGTATTCCACCGTTTCGCCAATCCCCTTGTTAATGGAGTATTCCATGACGACGGGGATCAGAGGAAGAAGGAACGGAGAATTGTCGCGGCAACGATAAGGAAGATACAGGCGCCGAACCACGATGCGGCGGTCTTGCTCGTGTCGGGGTCGCCGGAGCTGAACTTGGAGTAAACCTTGATACCGCCGATAAGTCCGACGACTGCACCGATGGCGTACACCAGTTTGGTGCCGGGGTCAAAATATCCACTCACCATAGAGGTGGCTTCGTTGATACCTGCCATGCCGTTACCGGCGGCAAATGAATTGATTACGGTTGCTGCTACGAACAGCGCGAAAAGAATTTTTCTCTTTGTCATAATTTGTCTTGTTTTTGTGTGGCGGAGCATAATTGCCCCGCCACGGATTTTTGGATGGATTCAGTGGTAAGTGTTTCGGGAGGGTCGGCTAACGGTGTCAGCCATAGTCTATTTTTGTCATTTGATGGGTTCTTAGATTAGGTCTTCAGGATTGAAACTTGCCAGATCATCGGCGATGGTAAACGGCTTTTCCGTTTTATTTGTCGCAGTAGCCGGTTTGGGCGCGGGCGCAGTTTTGGACACGGGAGTTTTATGCTTGGGGACTCTATTGCCATGTTGCGCCAATTCAGCGCGGAAACTCTCCTTGATACAGCGCATAACGCCACGTTCTATATCCTTGTCGGTCATAAGACGCTCCATAAGTTCGGTATCCCTTACCTCATCGAGTATCTTTCCGGCTTTCGCCTGTTGCTCCGGTGTCGCGTCGGGGTTCATCGCCGTATTCACCGAATCTTCGATTTCGTGCATCGTGGCGCATTTCGCTCCCTGCGGTGATACTATGTCGGGATCGGCATCATCTATGCGGTCGTCCTGAAACGCCTCGTCAACCTCGTCGCCTTCGAGCGTGGGGGATTTCTTCGGATTTTCCTCTTTTTCAGCGGGTGTTTGTCCCTCGGCGGTGTTTTCTTCCTCATCTTCGGCGAACACAACGTGTTCGGGCTGCACCTCTCCGATAACGGCCTGCAATGCTATTGGCACCGCTTTTGCAATTGCCGCCTGTACCGCAGCCTCAATCTGCGAATAGTCCAGTTTGCTCCTGCCTATTCCGGCCTGCGGTATTTCGTTTTCAGATTCTTCATCTTCGGGCAGCTGTGACGGTTCGGACGGAGCTGCACTGTCGGGGTTGCGGCGCATCATGCGGTTGTTGGATACCACAAGGTATAGCACCACGCCGATGTTTGACAATGCCACCGCTCCCACTATGATTGATACGAGTGTTGTCATAACGCGGTCTTGATGTTACCCCGGTTGGTGAGTTCGTTGATTACATCGCGGTTCGTCATAAGGTGATCGACCAGCACGTTGGTGACGAAAGCGCCTATCGTCAGATCCGGCACATCAAAGAGTGCCACGATTTTGGCGAGCTTGTCAACCAGTTCACGGGGTACGAAGATACCTTTTCGGCAACCGACAACTGCCGGCACAAGGTATTCCGATGAATACTGTTCGATTTCGGTTTCTTCGGGATTGCTGGTATTGATGCTGATCTCGCCCATGTGCCGGGCACATACATGGAGGTCGCAGAATCTTGTCTTTGTCATTGTCTGTCAGAGTTTGGTGTTTGCTACTTTTTTATATAGGCTCTGGATTACATCATCGAATGTCTTGAAATGTTCTTCAAGCACATTGTATATGTATCCCGCAATGGTGGTATCCTCGCTGAAAAGTATCAGCATCTTCTGGATTTTGCGGCGATGCTCGTTGCATACTGAGATTTGGCGACCTCGCTTTGCTACCGATGTATATTCGCTGTCGGCTACGAAAGTCTTGATAAATTTTGCTTCCGCCGTAGATAAATCAAGGTCGATAATCTCTTTTGCAATTTCCATTTTCGACACCTTTTCTCCGTCTGTCGCATTTTCGGTCTTGGTGTCCTCACTGTCATTTTCCTTCTTGGGTTTCTTGACTGAATGGAATGTCGGCATGGCATCTTCGCGGAATGATTCTATAAAATCATCGGCGTTAAAGTTTTCTTCTTTCTTTGCCATAGGCTATACTTTGATTATGTTCCTGATTTCTGAAACGAGGGCTTCAAGGTTGGTGCCTTTCATCAGCCGTTTGTCAGGTGGTAGCATCGTGGAACGGAACATGCCCGTCCGCCCGACCTGCTGACCGTCTTTTGCAAACTTTGTGCTGTTCACCATCACTGTGTCGAGGGAGTGCAGCCCTAATGTGGCGGCGTACTTGTCGATGGTTTCACACAGTTTTGTTTTATCCCTCGACGGGATTTTATTCCAGACGAGGTTCACGGCCTTAAGCCGGGTGTTTCCGGTGGTGAGCATCTTGTTCTGCACATGGTTTGCGAATGTCAGGGAGCTTGTCATTTCTCCCGTTTCAGTCGTGATCGGTACGAAGATATAATCCATCTGCGCCAACAGGCCCACGATGTGACGGTTGTTGATTGTACCCGTGATGTCGAAAAACACCACTGCCGGCTCATGTCCTTCGGCAATATAATCCTTTGCCACCTGCACCGCATCTTCCGGCGGTGTCAAGAGTATGCGGTATAGCTTTCTCTTGAATTTTTGGAAAAAGGAGTGTGTCAGTTTTTTCAGATAGGGATTCTCCGCCACCACCGTAAAGTCATGTTTCCGGTAAGTGTCAAGCGTGTGTTGCGGATGGTCGCAGTCAACAGCGAGAATCTCTATCCCCTCGTTGTAGTAGAGGTAACTCGCCACAAGTGTGGTCAGAGTTGACTTGCCCACGCCACCCTTCTGGGTAGCGAAAGCGACGAATATCGGTTCGCTCATAAATCTTGGGGATTTGGGGTTGACAAATTGTTTTTTTCGGGCACACATGATACCCGTGCCGTGCTGCTATGGATATGTCAGCGGCGGCGTTTTACTGACTACGTTCAACCGGTCTTATTATAATATGTGTAGTCAGCGGAATGAACGTGTGAGCATCAATATATCCGTAGGTATGGCTGATTGCAGGAATGTTCATTCATCTATTCACACATACACACTTTCATCTGTATGAACATTCATTTTATCATTCACACGTCAAGACATTCATCTGTTCACTTGTTCATCTGTTCATTCATACATACCTGCAAGCAGATGAATGAACGTGCATAAGCACATTGTTACAACTGAAAGTCCGGACAGATATACAAGTTTATGAATGGTTGATTGAGCCTGTGAATGTCTGTCGGCTCATCGGTCTTTTCATTCAGTCATCTGCCTGACCGTCTTTGCAAATGAAACGACGGCTGAATGAAAAAAGATTATCCCCACCGCGTTATTCCCCAAGATTCCGCAGACTTTCCCCAACATTCCCCAACAATAATTATTTCAGGAACTTAACCACTGCCTTACATTGTTATAATATTGCTTCACGCACTTGCACATCTACTGCGGACGTGACGCTGTTTCAGCACTGAAAACTCGGCTGCATCGGTAAGAACCGGCACCGGGCAGTCCTGTTTTTGGTCGTGATATACTGACGGTGTACTGTCTTTGAAGGATACCGCTCCTGCATCGCTCTGTATCCCATTTACTTAGGGATATTCAGAAAATAGCCAACTAATTGTTTGGCAGAGTCATAGATAATTT
>ERZ777011.1251-NODE-1251-length-28582-cov-7.345743_pt1 | contig 28582 bp, 27 predicted proteins | sample MGYA00374964_ERZ777011 | MGnify/ENA primary metagenome ERZ777011 (study PRJEB29310, sample SAMD00008975) | mouse gut metagenome | study: EMG produced TPA metagenomics assembly of the Metagenome analysis of fecal microbiota from mouse which was promoted... | reverse complement strand
TAATAAATATTTTAGTATAATTTATTCAGGAATACTTTAACAGTTGAGTGCTTACCTCCGAAAGGAGGTAATGAAAATGACTAAGAAAGATTTTTTAATCTTTGCTTTAATCGTTATCATCATTCTACTTATTCTTCTATTATTTAAATGGTAATGAATTATAAAAAGAAAACGCACTCAATCTAACAAGATTAAGTGCAAACCATTTTGGTGAATACTCAACTTTGCGATGTTAAGTATTCCCTTTTTTATTTTATGCAAGTTTCCTCGACATATTCATAATAACATAAAAACGACTTTTTGACAAGTCGTTTTCTATTGTTACTCGAAAGTTCGAGTTTCCTATCAATCTGGTGCCCGTGGCCGGACTTGAACCGGCACGATATTGCTATCATTGGATTTTGAGTCCAACGCGTCTACCAATTTCACCACACGGGCAAGAACAATCTAATTATAACACATAAAATTAGATTTTGTTTAATTATTTTATTATTATACCAAGTAAATTAATAAAATCAATAGCTTGAACATTATTTACAATCACTCCCCTAACCATATCGGGAGCTACCATAATTTCTGTAATATTTGAATTCGTAAAATCAACTCCAGCAAGAGAAGTCCCATAAAACTCTGTAGAACTAAAGTCCACATCAGTAAAAGTATCATCATCAAATAAAACTTCCGTTATAGTTGCACTTGTAAATTTAACATTTACAAATACATCTTTTGTTAAATTAGTCTTATCCATATTATTCATCATCATATTAGAATTCAAAAAATCCGTATTCTTTATATTAGAATCTATAAAATTAATTCCAACCATATGACACGAATCAAATAAGCATTTTTGAATGCCACACTTTTCCAGTGTAATATTTGACATTTCACATCTTTCAAATTTTACATTATGAAAAACTACATTTATTAAATTGCTTTCAAATGTACAATTAATAAATTCAACATTGTCAAAACTATAAAACTTAATATTATCACTAAAAGTAACATCTTTATATCTTCTATAACTCACACTAGTATCTTCATTTAAAGAAGATTCTTCAAAAAGTGTTGCTACCTCTCTAAATCTATCAAATACTTTCTTCATCTTTATATATTGAAGTGAAAAGATCAGTTTCACTTGCATCCTCACTATTGTTATTAACATCAACTGTTGGTAAATCTTCTAGAGTTGCTAAACCAAAATAGTCTAAAAATTCACTAGTGGTTGCATATAAGTTAGGTCGACCAGCCATATCCGACTTCCCAACCTCTTTTAAAAGTCCTTTAGCTACCAATTTTCTAATTAACTGACCACTTTGTACTCCTCTAACATCACTTACTTCAGAAGTAGTAATTGGTTGATTATAAGCTATAATTGCTAAGGTCTCTAAAGCCGCTTGACTTAGTTTATTAGTTCCAGGATTAACTACTAATTTCTCATAATATTCTTTATGTTCCATTTTCGTCGTTAACTTAAAAGCATCTCCCAAGTATGAGATTCGAAGTCCTCTATCCTCTGCTTCATAATTTTTTTTAAGTATAGAAAGCAACTCTTTAACTTCATCAGTATCTATTCCCATAATCTCAGATAAACTTTTTAAGTCACATCCCTCATCGCCTACAACAAATAAAATTCCTTCAAGTACACCTAAATTTTTCATTTGCTTCCCTTCATTTCTAAAGTAATACTACCAAACGTTTTATCTTGGGTAATTGTTAATTCATTATTTTTTGACATTTCTAAAACAGATAAAAACGTAACAATTACATAAGGTTTAGTTAATTCTTCAAATAAACTAGTAAATTCAACACGTCCTTTATCTTTTAATATATGTCTTATTTGTCTAGTTCTATCAGTGACACTTAATTCCTTTTTAGTTATTTTTGTATTAAGTGGTTTATTTAATTTTTGTCTCTCTAAAAAAAGTTCAAAAGCATTTATTAAATCATCTAAATCAATTTCTGGATCTAAAGAAGTATCTTCTTTTTTAAAATCACTTAAATCACTAGGTAGTTTTGTAAAAAAATTGCTTCTTTTATCTTCCAGATCATGAAAAGCACCAGTTAATTCTTTAACTTTTTCATATTCTAAGAGTTTGTTTCTTAAATCTTCTTCTGAATTTAGTTCATAACCTTCATCAGTAGTTTCTTCATCATCATTTTTATTTAATAATATTTTACTTTTTAAATGAACCAATTCGGCAGCCATAACCAAATATTCAGAAGCATCATCAACACTTAAATACTCTGCACAATTAAGTAAATCTAAATACTGTTTTGTTATACTTTCAATATTTATATCATATATATCCATTTTGCTACTTCTTATAAGATGTAGCAGAAGATCAAGTGGTCCTTCAAAATCATTTATACAGAAATTGTACGTCATTTACAATCATATCCCTTACCCATTAAATTATAATTAATAATTTTAGCTTCTGTATCAAGTTCAAAGTATTCATAATCAAGAACATTTGAAGGTACTTTATACTTCTCCAAGTCAAGAATAGATGTAAAAACAAAACCATCTGCAACCTCTTCAACTAAACCATTTGTACCTAAATTAGTGGCCTTATCTTCATAAGACTTTTTTAAATTTAAATATGTTTGATCATCCTTTTGATTTTCTAATTCAACTTTTACATTATCCTTTATACTAATCAAATAATTATTTTTAAAAGTATACTCAAGTTCTCTTCCATCCATTTTACATACCATTGAACCTAAACCAGATTCATCACTTGGAATAGTGTAACTTGGATAATCACTTTCTTTCATTTCAACTATTTTACCAACATACGAATAACTTCCATTAAAAGATAACTGATACGCTGTTAAAGAGACTTTCTGAACTTGATTATCAAATGAGCCAATTAACTTAACAGCTGCTATTTTATTTTTTGATCCCGCCGAATAAACCTCTAAAAAATAATTTTCTTTATCAAGATTTAAAACTCCATTATAGGAGTACATTTCACAGTTAATATAATTTCCGTTTAAAGAAAAATTACGCATAACAATGTTTTCAAATTTCATATTAGTTGAATTAGATAATTGCTGTTCCTCTCCACCATTTAAAAATTCACTTTTAGGATTATCTATTGGTGTCTCTGGAACAACAGGAGCATTTCCTTTGAATATTTTATAAAGAAAACTTGATTGATTATTTAATAAATTAGTAACAATCGGTAAACCAACTAAAACTATTCCAAAAATAACAAACATTTGAATAACCAAAATAGGTCGACCAATTTTATCCTTACGCAATTCCCCAATTACTTCTGCTTGAATTGTTCTTGGATCTACATAATTTTCCTGACTTACATTTTGCGTATTCTCTATTTCTTGAGCCTTATTTTGACTTTCTTGATTATTCATAATAATCCCTCTCAATTCTTATACATATTATATCAAAAAACGAAAAAAAAAGAAAGAAATTATCTTGTTTAAGAATCAAAACTATAATTCTCTTTTCTTATGTTCATCAAATGATTGACCACTATTATTTTCTATCAACTTTATTATTTCTTCATAATCTGAAACAATTTTTTTAAACTCGCCATATAAATCAATCAATTCATTTGTACTATGAGAAACACTAAATGTAAAACCATTTTTTAATGCCATATTTAAAAATTGTGGAAACACTTTAAAACTCTTAACAGCAAAATGCGATACATTAGTAACTGAATTTTTAAGTTTATATTCAACTAATTGCTCTAAAACTATCTCTTTTGCTGTATTAACGACATTAAAACTATCTGCTATGCCATTTAAGCAAAGAAAAGCTTTGGACATACAAAACAAAAAGTTTGGCGGCAAAAGTTCATATTTTAAACATATTTGAATCATGTCGGTAAAGTAAAACGAAATATCTTTAGCACTAATCGTTTCACAAAAGCTTTTTATATCATTTTTAAACTTTTCCGCTTTTCTTTTAGACATATTTCCATAAACAATTAATGTATTATAAAGACGTTCATAATCTCTTGAAAAAGCATCAAAGGCAAATTCTCTAAGTAAGGCTCTATCTTCTTTATTTAAAGCAAAAACAAGTCCCATATCAAGAAAACCGACATTATTATTATCATCTACATAAATATTGCCACCATGAGGGTCACCATGAAAAACAACGTCTTTATCATGAATCACTGCATAAAAATTAGATTTTAAATAACTTGAAATAGCTTGTGATATTTTTTCTTGAACTAAAGGATCTTTACTATCAAGATTTTTAATTGTTTTTGTTTTAATATATTCCATTACAATAACATTATTTGTGCAAAATTCATCATACACTTTTGGAACTACTACATCACTTGCATTTGGAACAATACCATTAGTAAAATCAGCAAATCTTCGATAGAGTATCATATTATTTTTCTCATTAATAAAATCTGTTTCTTCCAGAATCCATTTTAGATATAAATCAAGAGCGTAATTTCCCCCACATTTATTAGTAAATTTTAAAAATCTACCAAATACATTATAAAATAATCTTATTGTTTTAATATCCTTTTCAATAGACTTAACAACATCTTTTCTCTTTACTTTAACAGCAACTTCTTCTTTAGTATCTTTTAAAACAGCGTGATAAACTTGCGAAACAGATGCTGATCCCAAAGGTTTTTCATCAATATTCTCAAATATGTTGTAAAGTTTATCACCAAACTCTTCTTCTAAAATATCTTTGATTTCCGTAAAAGGAACTGGTTTTACATTATCACATATTGCAAGTAAATCCTCTCGATCTTTTTCTTTTAAAATACCCTTATAATTTTGTGTTGCTAAAATTTGAGCTAATTTTATATAAGCTACTCCCATATTATCACAGAATATCTTTAATGATCCACCAAACGTTACCCTTCTTATCACCATATTAAAAATTAAACGAAAGAATTCTTTAGTCATTTTCATATTTCTAACCCCCAAAAAAATATTATTCAACTATACCATCTAAACTAAAACTTTTTGCATCAGTAATAAGTACATCGACAATCTCGCCTACTAGACTCTTATCACAAATTACGTTAACTAATTTCATTGTTTCTGTATATCCATACAATTTATTATCATCTTTTTCGCTAGTTCCCACTAGTAATACTTTTACAGTTTTATTTAAATATTTTTGATTGTTCATATTTGAATATTTATTAACAATTTCATTTAGTTTTTGAAGTCTTTCCTCTTTAACTTCTTTAGGAGTTGAATCTTCCATTAAAGAAGCTGGAGTTCCTTCTCTCGGAGAATAAATAAATGTATAAGCTCCGTCATATTTACATTCTTCAACAACACTCAAAGTATCTAAAAAATCCTCATCAGTTTCATTAGGAAAACCAACAATTATATCTGTAGTAATCGCAGCATTCTTTACACGTTCTTTTATTTTCTTATAAAGAGTTAAATACTCCTCTTTTGTATATCTTCTACCCATAAGTTTTAAAATTCTATCAGATCCCGATTGCAATGGTAAATGAATATAAGGCATAATATTATCATACTTAGCTATCACATCAATCATTTCATCTGTAAAATTCCAAGGATGTGAAGTAACAAAACGGATTCGCATCATTCCTGTTTTAGCAACACTTTCTAAAAGACCAGCAAAGTTCAAATCATCATCTAAATCAGTTCCATAAGCATTAACATTTTGTCCAAGTAAAGTTACCTCTTTATATCCCTTTTCTTTTAAACAATTTACTTCTCTTAAAATATCCTTGCTTTTTCGACTTCTTTCTTTTCCACGAGTATAAGGTACAATACAATAAGTACAGAATTTATCACAACCATACATAATATTTACCCAAGCAGAATATTTTGAATCCCTTTTAAAAGACTCTCCTATTTCAAAAACATTTCCTTCATTACTTTTTACTTCAATGTTTAAGCCATTACTTAAATTCATTAAAAGGGAAGGCAGTTCATGAATGTTATGAGTACCAAATACTAAATCAATATATTTATGCTTTGCTAGTATTTCATCAACTACACTTTTTTCTTGAGCCATGCATCCACATAAAATAATTTTTAAATCTGGTTTCTCTCCTTTTAAATGTTTACATCTTCCTAGAAAACCAAATACCTTGTCATGGGCATTTTCACGGATTGCACAAGTATTTAAAATAATAATATCAGCCTCTAATTCTGTAGTTACCTCTTCAAATCCTAAATTTTCTAAAAGTCCACTTATCTCTTCTGAATCATGAACATTCATCTGACAACCATAAGTTTTAATAAAATATTTTTTACCACTAAACTTATTAGTTGTAATTGGATTTGTATAGATAAATTCCACACTCTCTTTATTTCTCGATTTAGCTTGTTTCATATCTGGTAAATTCATAACTTCACTTCCTTAAAACAAACTGATTATAACACGTTAAATATAAAAAGTATAGAAAAAAGGATGCTACACCTTTCTTCTATTAGAAAATAATAAAACTCCTACAAACATAACTTGTAAAGAATAAACTGGTACAAAATAATAAGAACTTATTGCATCAAAAGTTGCAACTTTAGTATAAGATATACCAAAAATTAAAGAAAGATAAGATAATACAACTAAACTTGATATAAATAGAACTTCACTTTTTCGTTTTCTAACAACCAAATTAAATAATAAACAAATATACTTAATCAGAGAAATTATAAACACTACAGGAAAAATAACTTTATATATTTTATGAATACTCCTAAATATATTAAAGAATGCATTATAATCATCTGAAGCAACATCTTTCTCTATTTTACTATTGAATAACTTACCTAATTCTTCATCATACATATTAATGTGATAAAAACTGTATCCATCATATTGCACAGAGAATTTAATTGATTCTAAAGTTTGCTTTAATACCCTAAGAAAATCTCCTTTATTAAATCTATTAAAAAATATAGATAAAACACGTTTATCTCGCTTTAAATATCCACTTTTAAAACCATTCTCTAGTTCTTTATAGACTGTTTCAAAATATTTAGATGCATCTTTTCCTGATGTAAAATGGTTTTTATTATAAATAAATGTTCTAACTGACCACATGGAATAGTCAGTCAGAAAATTATCTTCATATCGAAAAAACTCTTTTTCAAAATCTTCCTTTAATTCTCCCAATGTTGGACTTACTTCAAATGCTTTTTCTAAACTTTCTTTCGTTAAAACTTGATGGTATTTTCGCTTTACTCCGTCTATTTGAAGTAAATCTAAAAAGAATTTAGAATAATAACCTTCTTTTAATTCATTAATATAGTAAATACCATAATGATCATAATTAATCATTTTTATTACACTTCCAAATGTCAATGTCGGAATAAAGATTAAGAATATTGTTATAAAAAACCTTATTACATACAATCTTCGACATTTTAAAAAAAATACAATTAAAAATAGAATTAATGTTGGATAAATCCATATTCCATCTTCACGAGTATATAAAATAAGCATAATAACAAAACCTAAAAACATAGAAGAAAATAAATGAGACAATCTTTTTTGATAATTTCTATATAAAAATATGAAAGCAGCTATAAAAAGTAAAACTGTACACATACCTAAACTATTCCTGTATATTTCTAAAAAGGTGGTTTTAGAAAAAGAAACTGGATTAAATAAAAATATCAAATATAATATAATTGTTCTTTTATTGCCTAATAAATGATAAATGCTTTTTAAAAAGACAAGAACTGAAATAATATAAAATAATGTAAAAAATATATAGTATGGAAGTCTACTGATATGTGAACCAACTAAAAAAAATGGATATATTATTCCTTTAGTAAGAATTTTATCATCATAAATACCAAGCCAACCAGTATTTATAATATTCTTAGCCATATTTGCCATTAAAACTTGATCATACGGACGAGTTATTCTTACGCCAAAGGGTAAGTAACTTATTAAAGCAATACGAAAAAAAGTTACAAAAAAAAGGAAAAATATGCATAGTAAGTATTTCCAGTTGTCCTTAACAAAACTTTGTAAATATCTATACATATTTTTTCCAACTTTCTAAGATGCAATTATTATCTAATTTAACTTAACCTAGGATTTTATTATTACATTATCAGTTGACCACGCACTTGGTAGATAATAATAATTTTGTAAAGCAAGTATCCAATCTTGAGTTATTTTATCTTTTACTCTAACTAAAGCAGAATCTAACATATTACCAAACATATAATACTTTTCCGTTACATTGTTCGTATCAAAGTTACTTAAATCTAAGGTTGTTAAACTACTACAATATCTAAACATATAAGACATATTTGTTACGTTACTTGTATCAAAGTTACTTAAATCTAAGGTTGTTAAACTACTACAATAGCTAAACATATAAGACATATTTGTTACGTTACTCGTATCAAAATTACTTAAGTCTAATGTAGTTAAATTAATACAGCCACTAAACATATAAGACATATCTATTACATTACTTGTATCAAAACTACTTACATTTAATTCTACTAATGCTCCTGTTACATAATTTGGTTGATCCTGATCAAACATATGACTCATATTTGTTACGTTACTTGTATCTAAATGTTCTAAGCCTTCAATAGAAGACAGATTACTAAACATATAGAATAAATAACTACTGTCCGTATTAGCAATAACTCCACCACTACTTTGAATATACACAGTAAAATCAGAAAAATGATAATCAGTTGGATCATTTCTAACTAAATAAGCCATAACTGAACCATCTTGAGCTTCTGAAACATCAAAAATATAGTCATCTTCTGTATCAGAAGTATATTCTTGGGTAGCTGGATTATAAGAATACTCCGGATTTAAGAAAACTTCATGAGGATTCATTGTATTTTCAAATACTACCTTAGCAATGGAGCGTCGCACAGCCCAAAATTTGTCTTCCTCCTTATTACCAGAACTACCATAGCCATAAAAGTTTTTTGGAGCCACCATTAATGTTCCACGGTTAACTACCGTTGGTTCATCAGCAAGAGTATCTTTTTCAATTGGAGTAGCAACTAAAGTACATTTTAATCCAATTTGTATATCATCAACTACCACTTTTTTCATCGTAACATCAATTAAACCACTCTTTTTCATTCCTGATTTTACAATCATCTCTTCTGGAGTAAAAGTCATATCAACATAATCATTAACATTTATATTTTCATCGTCTTCTATATTGCATTCAATAACCACTTTTGCATCATAATTTTTACTAGTATTAGTAACCTCGTATTCTAAACTCGATTTATCATTAAGCAATGTTAATGTGTTGGTATCATAATTAATGGTTTTCTTATCATCACTTATAAAACGCTTTTCTTCTTTTCCATCAAGAATAGCATTTGTAAAAATAACGACAAAATCATCTTTATTAAATCCTAATCCAACAATACCATTGATTACAAGTGTTGTTGAAACAGCAGCAAAACCAATTGCTAAGAAGACAACAATCACTATTAATATATTTCTTTTTTTATTTTCCATACTATTTCTCCTTTATGCATACTATCATAATTCGATTATAACACTTATCTATGATTAAAGCAACATTATTACCCATTTAAAATAAATAATTAATAAATTTAAAACTTTATACAAAAAAATCTTTACCTTATAATCCAGTAAAGATTTTCTAAGTAATTATTTGATCAATCTTCATAATAAGCTATATTAGTTTTTTCTTGTTCGTTTAATTCTTTAATACGTGCTGTATACAGATTAAGCATTAAAGCAAAAACTAATATAAATAAAATCACCCCTTTATACTTATCGATTAATTTAATCATATTACCATCTCCCTTCTACAATCTAAATTTATCATTTAAGTTGTGTCAGGTCAACACCAATATGTACATTTGTTCGTATATATATTAAATTAAACATTTGTTTGACATTTGTACACTTGTTTGGTATCATTATTTTAGGAGGAATCAAATGAGTAAAGATTTAACTAAAAAGCAAAATGAGACTTTAACATTTATAAAGAAGTATATGGTAGCACATGGGTTTCCACCATCAGTTAGAGAAATATGTGCAGGCATGGGTCTTTCAAGTCCAGCAACAGCACATACTCACTTAAAGGAACTAGAAGCAAAGGGGTTTATAAGAAAACAAAATTCTAAATTCAGAACTATTGAATTACTAGTTGACAACGAATTTGCTTTAAAAGAAGAAAAAGAAGATGTTGTAACAGTTCCCCTACTTGGTAAAATTTCTTGTGGTAATCCAATTGAAGCTATTGAAAATCCAGATGAATTTTTCACATTGCCAGCAAGTTTGATTCCAGCAAGGGAATCAATATTTACACTTAAATGTTCTGGAGATTCAATGATTAATGTAGGAATTTATGATGGCGATATTGTAATAATTCAAAAACAAAGTGTTGCCAAAAATGGAGACATAGTTGCTGCAATGACAGAAGAAAATGAAGTAACTTTAAAAACATTTTATAAAGAAAAAGATTATATTAGACTACAACCAGAAAATGATAAGTTATCTCCCATTATCTTAAGTAATTGTATTATACTTGGTAAAGCTATTGGAATTTATCGAAAATTATAAAAAGTGTTTACAAACACTTTTTTATTTATTTAAAGCACTTCTTAACTCCTGTTTTCTTGCCCTATCAAAGTTAATATAATAATCCTTCATTTCCCTATCTATTTTTAGATTGTGTGCATCTTCCACATCCAAAAGAGCTTTTTTCATATTAAAATTCATTATATATTCAAAAACCCCATTCAAATAATCATCATATTCTAGCATCTCTCTCAAAGTATCATAAGTTATTTCTTCATAAAATGCGTTCAGTTTTTTACTACGAAACAGCGGACTATAATATGTATCATATTTGGCATTGCTAAATAAAGATATATTTGATTCTAATTTTTCTCTTTCATCAACAAATGATAATTCATAATCAAAAGATTCTTCTAAACTAACTCCTTTTAATTTGGACACACTAATAAGAGTATTTCTTCCACGATCCATCAAGCAAGAATAAAAATCTTTCATAATCAACCGATCTAAAGTTTTTCTAAAGTCATCTATTTCATGCTTATTTAATGATACACTAAAAGGCTTTAAAGTTTTGCGATTAACTTCGTCTGCTTTCAAATACCTTTTTTCTCTTCTTCTAAAGTTCTTGCTCAATAAACCAACAACTTTATCATAATCCAAAGCTAATGTGTACTCAACAGTTGGTAAATTCATATATTTAGATAAATATTCACCCAATAATTCATTTAAAATACGCATCGCGATGGACATTTTTTTAAAATAATAATATTCACCATTATACAGATACCAATTTTTTTTTAACAATAAATCAATAAAAGGAATATTTAGTTTTTTAGAAAGCTTCATAAAATTCTCTTTCGTTGCTTCTAAATCTCTAGTGTTTATTCCTTTGATATAAGATCCATATAAGTATTCACTAATACCAGCAGTAGAAAAGTTATTAAACTGATAACTTTCCATGACTCACCATCTCTTTCTAACAATTAATAAAGAAATACGATAGTTTAAACTATCGCATTATCATGTAAATTAGAAAAGCAATTATAATGACTAATACTATCGTTCCATTTATTCTATCGCTTTTATCGTTTTCTTCTTTCACACCAACAATCATAGCTGATAATACACCGCCAACAAGACCACCTATATGTCCAAAATTATCAATACCAGGGAGTGCAAAACCAATGAACAAGTTTAAAAGAATTACAGGTAATATTTGCGAAGTAATTACATTACCGAGATATAAGCGGTAATGATATCCAAAATACAAAAGTGCACCAAGTAAACCAAATATTGCCCCACTTGCCCCAATAGAAACACCACCTGTTAATAAGCCACTTAAAAGTGCACAAACAATAGCACTAACAAAATAAACTATTAAATATTTAACTTTTCCTAAAACTGTTTCAACTTGGGTACCAATTATATAAAGAGAATACATATTACAAGCTAAATGAAGTATGTCTGCATGCATAAATGCTGAAGTTAGCAAAACCCAAAAATGCCTATTTCTAATAGCACTTCCACTCGTTGCAAAGGTAAGAGGATTAATAAGACCTGATACCTCAAGCAAATATAATAAAATATTTAAAACTATCAGCACATATGTAACAACAATTGTCTTTTTCTTAAACACCTTTTCATATGCTTTGTTTTTCTTATTCGTTGTTTCGTTAATATCTTGTGTAACATTAATAAAAAAATCCATATCATCAATTGAATCAATTTTATCTTCTTTAATTTGAGGAAATAAAGTAGTAAATTTATCATTTTCTTCTAAAGAACAATCTAAATCTAAACTTACAATATCCATATTCTTATATTTTGATTCAAGTGAACTAACATTTTCTCCAATATTTAAAAAAATATTTAAAGTATTACATTTAAAAGATAACATCTTTTTCTTTATTTGTTTTATTACAGACTTAGCCTTAAAAAGATCAAAATCTAATTGCTCATTATTATGTATATAATTGCTATTGATTCGTATTACTTCATAATGTTTATCACTGTTTTCTAACCAAATCTCATTTTCAAGTCCATTGACAACTATTGGCTGATAATCTTCTTTAGTTACAAAATAATGAACAAGACGCATAGTTACTTCATCCATGCTAGACATTCTTAGAGTAGACATACACACTTCCCTTTCTCATCAAGTATTATTGCACATTTTTCATTTCTTTTCTAGAGTATCTATAAAATTCTTAAAATAATCTGGCAATTCGCATTCAAAATGCATTCCTTCATTCGTAATTGGATGCTTAAAATCTATACTTGCTGAATGAAGAAATTGTCCAAATTCATTTGTGCTGTGACCATATACTGGATCATTAAAAATAGGATAACCAATATAATTCATATGAACTCTAATTTGATGAGTTCTACCAGTTTCCAAAGTTAATCTAACTAAAGTATAGCCTTTATATCTTTCAACAACCTTTAAATGAGTTATTGCATTTTTAGAATTATCAGCAGTTACTGCCATTTTTTTACGGTCCATTTTATCTCTTCCAATAGGTGCATCTATTGTTGCAGTATCGTGCATAAATTCACCTTTTATAAGGGCAATATAGTCTCGCTTTATTTCGTGCTTGCTTAACATATCGGCAAGCAATTCATGAGTTTTATTATTTTTAGCAACGATCATTAAACCTGATGTGTCTTTATCAATCCTATGTACAATCCCAGGTCTTACTTCACCATTTACATTAGATAGGTTACTCGTGTAGTGCATTAAAGCATTAACAAGAGTCCCATGACTATTACCACACCCAGGATGAACAACCATACCACTTTCTTTATTAATAATCATTAAATCACTATCTTCATAAACAATATTAATAGGTATATCCTCTGATTCAACCTTTGTATCTTCTAAATATCCTTCTTTAATAAATATTTCATCATTTAATCGCACATTATAATTAGCTTTGCATTTACTACCATTAACTAAAATAAATTCATCTTCTAACATTTTGGCAATTAAACTTCTAGAATATTCCGTATTTTCGGCTAAATATTTATCTATTCTTAAGTTTGTTTCTTCCACCACTTTTATTATCATTTTTACTATCTCCCTTTAATGTTACTAAAAGAAGTATACCCACTCCTACAACAATAGCAACATCAGCTATATTAAATACTGGAAAGTTATAACCAAATAGTTTAATATCCATAAAGTCTCTTACAAAGCCATAAAAAACTCGATCAACTAAATTTCCAAATACCCCACCTATTAATAAACCAAACGAGATATTTGTAATTTTTGTTTCTTTATATGAAAAAGTCATACTATAAATAATAACTAACATTATAATAGAAATCAAGATAAGATATGGAACTTTACCTTGAAGTATACTAAAAGCAGCTCCTGTATTTTCATAATAATTAAGTCTAATTATATCAAATAAAACATTCACATGAGCATTACTTAACTCAATAATAGACTTAAGTATTTGATCTATTACCAACGTTATTGTAGATATTATAACTATTTTTTTATTCATACATAACACCCTCTAAATTATATCTTATTTACCTCAAATCTACAAGTATTACATCCTCCCCTATTTTAACAATCTGTTTTATATTTATGTTTGTTTCATTATTATAGATATTAAGTTTCTTCATAATCTTTCTTGGCTCAACAACAAAATAATTAACTGTTCCATCATCTAAGATATCCATATCAATTATTCTTCCAATATTTCTGCCATCGCCTTGATTAATAACATCTTTTGTTTGTAAATCACTTATACGCATAACTTCACCTACTTCATTTTATTAAAATAGGCTAAAAAAAAGTACAAATCTATCTTATCAATTTTTTGACATTATTAATAGCGTTTTTTTCAATTCTAGATATTTGGGCTTGACTAACTCCCATTTCAGAAGCTAATTCCATTTGTGTTTTCCCAACAATATAACGATCAATTAAAATATCTTTTTCTCTCTTTCTTAATTTTGCTAGAGCCTTTCTTAAGGATATTAAATCATCACACTTATCAAATTCTTTTTTGTCTGATAACTGATCAAGCAAATATATTGTATCTCCACCATCATTATAAATAGGTTCATAAATACTTACAGGTTCTTTTAAAGAATCCATTGCATTTGCTAGCTCATATTCGGTAATCTCTAAATTTTCAAGAATTTCATTAATACTTGGTTCAATACCATGAATTGTCATATATTCATCTCTAAATTTCATGATTTGATAAGCTCGATCTCTTACACTTCTTGTTACTCTGATACTTGTTGAATCTCTAATATATCTTTTTACTTCTCCTAAAATAAGTGGTACTGCATAAGTTGAAAACATGACCCCATAGGATTCATCAAAATTATCAACAGCTTTAATTAAACCAACACATCCAATTTGAAACAAATCATTCATGTCATTCTTTCCATTGTTATACTTATTAATGATAGATAAAACTAATTTTAAATTACCATTAATAATTTTTTCTTTAGCAATCTTATCTCCTTCTTTATACCTCTTCATAAGTTCATCCATTTCACTTTTAGATAAAACTTTTAAACTTGATGTATCAATTCCTGTTATATTTACTTTATATTTACTCATATAAAAATCATCCCTTTTCCTTATAATGGGATGATTCTTTTAATCTTATTCACTTTCTACTCTTAAGGAATTTAAATAAACTTTCATAATAATTTTGCTCTCCATATGAAACAGGTTCATAAAGATAAACATTAACATACTCACCGCTTGCAAGTTCAATTATTAAATTTGTATGTAACTTAACATTCTTCCTATCTTCTTGATCATAAACTGACAGACGATAATATTTATAGTCTTCATATTTTAGTTCAGAAGATGTTGTATCCGTTTTTATTCCCTTTTCTTCATAACTCAAAAGCGCTTTATTATAAACATCTAAAAGAGATTCTTCACTTTCAATAAATGTTAAACCAATTAAGGCATTAGCTTTTGTTCTTAATAGATAATAATCGTATTCTTCTCCTTCTTCTTTTTCTTTAAATTGAAAACCAATTGGAACGGTATAACTATAAGATTTTATTTTAACTACTTCACCACTTTCAGTTACTTGGTTTTCAACTTCTTCTATTTTCTTAGAAGTTGTAGTAGTACCCCTCTTTTTTGAAGTAGTTGTTTCTTCTTTATTAATAGTTGGAATATCTTTATCTAAATTAACTTCTTTATTTTTGGGAGATAAGAAAACCAAATATCCAATTACAATAAAGACTATTACTCCAACAACACCAATAATAGTATTTTTATACTTACTAATGTATTTACTTTTAACAGTAGGAGACTCACTTAATTCATTTGCACTTTCTAAAGATTGTATGTTTGCATTTTGAACTACTAAAACTTCATTGCATACAGGACAGTTCGTTAAACCATCCTGGATTTGACTACCACATTTTGGACAAACCATATAAACACCTCTATCTTACTTTAAGTATAACATAAATAAGGGTTATTTAATCTTTTTCTAAAAAATATAATGTAAAGAAAAAATGTCTCATAAGAGACACTTATTGTTCAAATAAAGATTTTGATAATTCTATAACAGGGCGGACACCATATGCATTTTTAGTTTCTACAGGATTTTGACCAAAAGTTTTGCCACCGGCTACTACTCTCCAAGCCGAAGAAGAAGAATATGGCGATGACCAATAAGAAGTTGAATATATATACGCTGGTGCTCCCGTACAATAAGGTACTTTACACCCTAGGCCTTTTAATTCATCACCTGTTATTAATCGCACAGCATCAACACTAGCATTTAGTTTTTCCAATTCAATTGCATATTGATCAACATATGGCTTTATTTCACTTGTTTCGTAAGTACTTTTTTTATTAATTGAATCATATGCTGATGTTCCTATCCAAGGATATGTAACTCCATAGCCAATAGCTTCTGAAGATTGTAACCCTGTTGGATTTTCTAATGGAACACATTAACATTAGTAATACAAATATTTCCAACATATAAATTATATTGAGCTATGGCTTTTACATTGTCTCCATCTATATTATACACATGAAATGATTCTTTTCCAACTGTAATTAAATCGTTTTTTGTTATATCTCCACTACAGTCATTATCCTTTAATGTCCATTGATTGAATATATAAACGGTCGGATCAGATCTAGTGCATTCCTTTGTTTGGACTGTTGTAGTTGTACTTGTCATTGATGTAGTTGTCGTTGTTGTTCCTAACTCATCTCTTTCTTTTGGTGTTCCAGTTAGTGTACATTTAATATTTATATCCATGGGCTCAGTTACTGCTTTTTTTAGTCTAGCTGTAATTGATCCTTGTTTTGTTTCTCCAGCTAAAAGTGACATACTTTTTGGTGTATAAGTCATATCAACATATTCATTTTCACCTTCTATAATATTTTCACTTTCATCCACTATATTACATACGATTTGTACATCTGCATCATAGTTTCGACTCGTATTTGTTGCTTCATATTCTAAAGTTGATTCTTCATCTATTAGTGACAACACTTTTGTTTCATACGATATTTCTGTTTTACTTTCACTGATTACATCATTTCTTTCTGCTCCATCAATAGTTGCACTTGTGAATATGATTTTAAAATCTTCACTGTTTTCTCCAATTGCAAGTAGTCCATTTATTACTAGCACTGATGATACACTTGCAAATCCAATTGCTAATAAAACAATAAGCGTAAGTACAATATTTCTTTTTTTATTATCCATAAATAACCTCCATCTAGTTTTATAAACATAATATAATTATTTCTTTAATATGTACTAATATTTGAGTTTTAAAAATGCTTAAATATAGTTAATTTATGCACTCATTTACATAAAAAAGAAGAAATAAACATATTAATTGAATAAATCTAATTTAATGTGTTATAATTTAATTAGGTGAGAGGCACTACATTACAAGCTAATGCCTACCACATTTATAGTTTCGGCATCTTATTCAAACGAGTAAGATGCCTGTTTTTATCTTATGACTAGGATAAAAATAATAATAACTAGAATAAATATCAATATTGACATTTGATTTTTCGTCATCATACCACCCTCTTTACTTCTCCCCCCTGAATAACTTTAGCTTGTGGTTGGGTGATAAGCACCTTTGTGTCCTTCAAGCAGTTATATTAACAGAGTATTTAAGACTGATTTATATTGTATGGCACTAAAAAAAGTTTGGATAATCCAAACTTTTTATAATTTATTAATTCTTTCCATTATTCGTGTCTTACCTAATAATTTCAAAATATAGTAAAGATCTGGAGTTTGACTACAACTAGTTACACCTACACGTATAACTGTTGAAATATCGGCAACACTTCCTTTATAATTATCAGGATTTTGCTTATATTCTTTCATATTAGTTGCATAACCTAATTCATCTGTTAACGTTTTTACTTTATCAAACCAAGTATCTTTATCATCATCTTCATTATAGTACTTTTCCATATAAGTATTTAAAATGTTTTTAATTTCTTCTTTATCCGTTATTTTCATCCATTCAAATTCACTTGGATTATAAAGTTCATCAAACATATACCAAATAGACTTTTTAACATCACTGTATTTTGCAAAATCTTTACGAGGTTTAGCTTGTTCTCTTTCAATATTTAAAATACTCTTTGTATAATCCACATTAGCTGTAATTAAATCATAAAAATCCTTATCATATTGCTTAGCATATTCACATAACCCCTCATAAACTTCTTCTTTAGTCATCTTAGAAATTATATTTTTAGAAATATTATCAAGTTTTTCTAAATCATATAAAGCTCCTGTTGTACCAACTTTCGCTGGATTAAAGGGAAATTCTAAGAATGAAGCATCAGGATTATTCTCTCTCCATTCTTCATAATTACTATTTAAAATAGTCATTAATGATTCAATTACCGAAATACTTGGATAACCTTTTTCAATATAATAACTCATTAAAGCTTCGGGATCTTTTCTTTTGCTTATCTTTCTTCTTGTATCACCATCTTGTTTTAAAAGTAATGAATTATGGATATACTCTGGTTGCTTAAATCCAAAAGCATCAAATAATTCAACATGTAAAGGAACACTTGGAAGCCATTCTTGGCCTCTTACAACATGAGTAGTTCTCATTAAATGATCATCTACTAAATGTGCAAAATGATAAGTAGGTAATAAATCATTAGATTTCATTATAACCATATCATTATTATTTTCAGGAAATTCAATTAATCCCATAACTAAATCATTATATTTTATCTTCCGGTTAGGATTTCCCAAACTTTTAAATCTTATTACAAAAGGTTCACCATTTTTAACACGTTCTGCTCTTTCTTCATTAGTTAAATCACGGCATTTAGCCCAAGCTCCATAATAACCTGGCATCGCTTTTTTTGCTTCTTGTTTCTTACGCATTTCTTCAAGCTCCGAAGCTGTACAAAAACAAGGATAAGCTCTTCCTATTTCAATCGCATGTTTTATAAAAGCATGATAAATTTCTTTTCTTTCACTTTGAACATAAGGTCCATAATTACCCTTTACTTCTCCTTTATATTCATATTCCTGTGGCATAATACTAGAGTATTCTAAAACTTCCATAATTTTATCCACAGCTTCTTCTACTTCTCTTTTTGTATCAGTATCTTCATTTCTTAAATAAAAGATTCCATTAGAATTTTTAGCAATTAAAAAATCAGTTAAAGCAGCTAAAAAATTACCAATGTGAACAAAGCCGGTTGGAGAAGGTGCAAATCTTGTAACCTTAGCTCCTTCACTTAACTCTCTTTCAGGATACATTTTCTCATAATCTTCTATCGTCTTATCTATGTTTGGGAATATTAAATCTGCTAATTCTTTATCTGTCATATCATGATCACCTCTTCATATCACTTCAATTATAGAGCATAAATAAAAAAAAATAAAGAAAAACTAGTAAATCAACTAGTTAAAACTAAACTACTTATCATATAATCTAAATATGCGTTAATCTCTTCATATTTTTGCGAATTAATATCTATAGATTTAGTAATCTTTAAATAAGTTAAAATGTTTCCTTTTAAAAACTTATAATTAACTAAATAATTACGATCAACAATCTCTTTTGTATTAAGTTCATCATATTCTTTATAATATTCACTTTCTTGTAATTTTTCAATCAAGATATAATTTTTTTCATTATCTTTAAGACTAATATTAATAGAACCATTTGATAAACGAGACACATTGAAAACATCAACATAAAATAGATTAAATCCTAAATGACTCACTAATTTTTTAACACTAATCTCCTTTTCTACTCCTTTAATTAAAATCTTATCTAAAATACTATCACTCGATGATTCTATCTTAGTTGTTGTTGTTTTTAAATCAGGATGATTTCCTTTTTTTAAAGCTGAAATATTAAGAGTTAAAAATAAAGATAATAAAATAATAATGAATACTATTGAAATATATTTTTTCATAATATAAGCTCCTAAACATTAAAACTTTCTACTAGCTCCTCCTCCACCAGATGATCCGCCTCCGCCTTTGAAGAAACTAGTTCCAGAAGATATACCACGGGCTACTCTATTGCGATCAAGTATATTTTTTTGATAATCTCCTGTATCTGAATATGAAAAATTTAAAAATCCCATAATTTTAAGTAAAAACATGACTAAAAAAGGAATAATAAAACACCTAATATAAATATTTAAAAGATGCGGAAAAAGAAAATTAGAAAGGACTAAAATAGATACAAGTATACCAAATGATATTCCTTTTAAACTATTCTTTTTTTCTATAGCTAAAGCATAAAAATAACCCATAATTATGCCTAAGAAACCAACAAATAAAAATTCTGGAATTCTACTACTCATTGAAGCACTCAAAAGAGCCTCATCTAACTTATCTTTCCTATCTAAACTTAGGGAAAGTTCATTATAAAAGGCATTATAAAGATTCTTTATTCCAGTATCAAAATCATTACCTTTAAAGTAAGGAATGGCATATTTATCTAGATAACGCCCAACTTTAGCATCATTAAATAAGCCTTCTAATCCGTATCCAACTTCTACTCGAACACTTCTTTCTTCTAAAGCAAATAAAATAAGTAATCCATTATCTTTTTTAGCTTCCCCTATACCAAAATCACGAAAAAGACCATTAGCATAGTCTTCAATAGATTCTCCAGCCAAATTTAAAACTGTAACAACTACAACTTGAGTACCATCTATTTTATATAATTCTTCACTAGACTCTTGCAAATATTTGCATGTTTCATATGATAAAACATTGGCATAATCATTTACAAAAAACTCCCGAGTAGGAGTTACTCTTGCAAAAACATTCAAAGGAAATATAATTACAAGTACTAGAATTGTCAATAAATATTTATTCAAAAGAAACTTGTGGGACATCATTTGAACCCTCGCTTGCTTCAAAATAATTTTTTGCAGTAAATCCAAACATAGATGCTACTAAATTATTAGGAAATCTTTTTATATAAGCATTATACGAATTAACTGAATCATTATAATCTTTTCTTGAAGTTGCAATTCTATTTTCTGATCCAGCTATTTCATCTTGTAAAGAAATAAAGTTTTGACTTGCCTTTAAATCAGGATAATTTTCAACTACTACATATAAATTATTAATAGCATCAGTAAGCTTTTTATTAGCATTACTCTTTTCATCTATTGTCTTAGCTCCAACTAAATTCTCTCTTGCTTTAGTAATTTCTGCGATAATGTTTTCTTCATGGCTCATATAACCCTTAACCGTATTAACTAAATTTGGTATTAAATCAGCTCTCCTTTGTAAATAAGTATCAACATTAGCTAAACTTTTCGTAACAGTTTCTTCCCGTGCTACTATCTCGTTATAGTTTTTTATTGTTCCCACAATAAGAATAAGAACTATAAGAACTATAACTCCTATTCCAATTAATAATGCATTTTTTCCTTTCACAACAAACACCTCTCTACATTAATTATAACATGAATGTTATTTTCCCATATAAAAAATTTATATAAGGTGTCAACAAAGATAAACGTCTTAATCATTATAGTCTAACATCATAGCCTTTTTAACATTTTTTATTTGTTCTTTAGCTACTTTTTTAGCAATTTGCGTACCTTGATTTAATATTTCATCAACTAAACTAGGGTTTTCTTCATAAACTTTTCTTCTTGTTCTAAAGTCACTTAAAAATTTATTCATAGCTTCGATTAACTCTTTTTTACATTGAACACAACCACGTTCACCTTTTTTGCATTCACCACAAACTTTATTAACATTTTCCTCTGTATTAACTAATTTATGATAATAATAAACCATACACTTTTCCGGATTTGCTTTATCATCACGTCTTATTTTATTAGTATCAGTTAAGGCTCCCATAACTTTTTTACTTATTTCTTCTTCAGTATCAACTAAGTATATGGCATTTCCTAAACTTTTTCCCATTTTATCGTTTCCATCTAACCCTTTAATACGTTTATTATCGGATAGTAATATTGAAGGTTCTTTTAAAGTATCTCCATAAATTGAATTAAATTTACGAACAATTTCACGACATTGTTCAATTAATGGCATTTGATCTTCTCCTGCTGGAACTAATTCGCCATTAAAACACGTAATGTCAGCTGCTTGGCTTACTGGATAACCTAAAAATCCATACGATATAGATTCTCCATCATTACCAAATAATTCCTTTTTTTGCGCAATTTCTGCTTTTACAGTTGGGTTACGACGTAGTCTTGAAACAGTTACTAAATTTGAATAAAAAACAGTTAATTCAGCAATCTCTGGTATCCTCGATTGAACAAAAAAATGCACTTTATTCGGATCTAATCCAATTGCTAATAAATCAGTTGTAATCTCCCTAACGTTTTTTCTAACCTTTTCCGGATTATCAAAATTATCGGTTAACCCTTGAACATCAGCTATTTCTAAATAAAAATCATATTGGTCCTGTAATTTTAAATAATTAACACAAGCCCCAAAATAATGTCCTAAATGTAAGTTCCCTGTTGGTCTTAAACCTGTTAAAATAGTTTTCATAAATATCCTCATTTCTAAAAATAAAAAGACTTCTCCATATAGGAAAAAGTCTTGCCACCTAAATAGTTAATCCATATACTATCATATATGTCTCATGATAACGGTCGAGTTCCGTATTCTCCTACTAAATTCAAAGAATCTCTCAGTGGTCCATTCACTAAACATCCATTATTTGCATCGCACCAAATCTGCAAACTCTCTTAAACTTCACGTTTTAGCTACTACTCCACATCAACAATTTAAGTTAGGTAAATAATATCATAGACAATTATTTTTGTCAATTTATACCTATTTACCTATAATGATTACACTAATATTTTACTATAATTTTTATTTTAAATTACTTAATCTAGCGTAATTTTTATCAAATGAATCTAAAAAAGCTGAAACTTCACTTGGTAAAGTTAAATAAGATAAGCTAATTCGTATAGTTGTCTTACTACGGTCTTCATCTTTATACATATTATAAACTGATTTACTAGGTTCGCCTGATGAACAAGCTGTATTACTAGAAACATAAATATCATCACTTTCTAATGCATGTATAAATGTCTCTGGTTTAATGCCCATTAAGCTTATGTTTAAAATATGTGGAACACAATACTTACTTGTGTTGATTAAAACATCTTTGTATTGACTTAAATGAGCAACAATTTTTTCATGATACTTCCTTACTGCTTCATCTTTTTTTTGAATATCTTTAACTGCAAGTCTCAAAGCTTTAGCAAATGAAACAATTAAAGGAAGCGGAGGTGTGCCAGGATGAAGTTCACCTTCATGTGCTCCATACATAAGTGGAGTTAAAACTAAATTCTTATTTTTATATAAAAGGCCAATTCCTTTTGGACCATATATTTTGTGTCCACTCATACTTGCTAAATCGACATCTTGAACGCTTACATTTACTTTACCAATTGCTTGTGTCATATCAGAATGTAATATACAATTCTCATTATTTTTTCTTATTACTTGTCTAACTGTTTTTAATGGTTGTCTTGCACCTGTTTCTGAATTAACGGAACAAATACTCACAAGTATTGTATCTTTTGTTACTTTTCTTTTTAAATCATCAAAGTCAATAACACCTTCTTCAGTTACATCTACATAATCTATCACAAATCCCATTTTTTCTAAATGTTTACATATGCCATAAATACTTGGATGTTCCATTTTTGAAACAACAATTCTATTACCATACCTACGGTATGTGTTGGCAACCCCAAGTAATGCCAAATTATTAGCTTCTGTTGCCCCACTAGTAATTACGAATTCATTTTTCTTAATGCCTAAAAGTTCAGCAATTTGGGTATAGGCACTTTCTAAAAGTTCATTACTTTTTACACCTAAACTATGCAAACTATTAGGATTTCCAAAATACTCCTCTGTTACTTTATTATAACTATCTAATACTTCAGGAAGTACGGGAGTTGTCGCTGAATAATCTAAATAAACCATATATCCTCCTAAAATTCACTTTTATAAGCTTCTAAAAGTCTAGTATATATACCAGGTTCAACAACATTTATTGAATTAATAGCATACTCTAAACTACTCTTAAAATTTCCTTTAAAGAATTCTCTTTCCGCTTTTGTTAAACCAGAATCGATACTTGCATTAACTGGTCTGTATCTATTTCCATACACAATTGCATTTTCCGCCATTGAAGCTGTTTTAACAATTTCCAATGAAGTATTATAAACTTTCAATACTAAATCTCTTGCTGTATCAACTCTTGTATTTAATGTCTTTATACTTATTGGCTGTCTTTCAAGTTCAATAATCATATTCCTAATAGCCTCATTAGCTTCTTCAATTTGAACTTCATAATTTTTGGGTATTACTGGTAGCTTATAGGAATTCATATGCGTTTTAGCTTGTTTAACAATAGATTTTATTTCATCAAGTTGTTCTCTAGCACGAACTTCATCTTCTTTTAAAGATCCTAAACTACGTAAAGTATAATCAAGCTTATCTTCACATTTTAAAAGCCTAGCATTAATTAGTTCCATTTCTTTATTCAACTTAGAATAAGCTGTTTCTTTTTCTCTAAATAAAGTAACTATACTGTTATAACCATTTTCACATTCTAAAACTTCATCTTTTAATTCAACAATAATTTTAACATCATCATCGGTTAAATCATAACTATATTTAATATCATCAATTTTATTTGATAAGTTACCAATAATCTTCTTTAACTTCTTACATTTCATTATGACACTTCTAAAGTATTCATCAAACATCTTTTTACTAATTCTTTCTTTATCAAAATCACTATAAAGAGAATCAAAATACTCCATTATTGTTCGAAGTTCAAATATAGAATCTTCTAAATTTAAAACATTTAATCTATCAAATACATCAGCAACTTTTTTTTCCGATTCACTTATATTGTATTCAATATTTAAATAATTTAAATTATATCCTTCGCTTTTCATCTTTTCATAAATCTTATTTATTTCACTAATTCTATTAGGAATTAAATTTTTACCCATTAGTATTATACTTGGTGCCTCTTCAATAACAACTCTTAAGTTACCAATTGAATCATCTAAAGCTTTAACTATTTTTCCTACCTCCGAATAAACATTGCCTTCCATAGCAAGTTCAAAGGTCGAAAATAATTTATCAATATTTTCAAATTGTAATTCCAAAGGTTTTTCAATTAAACTATAATCATCTTTATTGTTATTATTGTATTGTAAGAAAAGAGAACGATAATCAGCTTTTAATTTAGTAACAATTTCCCTATTCTTTTGCTCTGAAAGCGTAATCTCCTTAATATCTTCAAGTAATCTTTGAGCACGACTTTTAGAAATATAGATATCAAACTCAATTCTTCCTAAAAGATCTTTTACCTGGCTATAATTTCTTCCATCAAGTAACTCTTCTGCACTTATTAATTCATCAGTTATATTTGATACATCAACGTCTTTAATAGTTTTAAATAAACTCTTCCAATAATTATACTTTTCTTCTAAATCTTTATTATTTATAAGTGACTCAACTTTATTAAGTTCGGCTAAAATAGAACCACTTATAATTAAGTTTTTACTTCTTTCAAGTTCAATGAGAGTATTCTTATACTGTTTCTTTATTTTATTTAAAGTAAGAAGTGCAATTACAATTACAGTAACAAATGTAATAATTCCATAAAATATAGTTACCATACGAAAAAATTCTGGGCTCATAAAAAACACTCCTTTACTATAAATAATTATATCATAAGGAATTAATAAAAACATTACCTTTACACTTTAATATATCGAATAATAATAAAGTATTCACATTAGTTTACAAAAAAAAGGATAATTTACATTATCCTTTTAAAAAGATATTAGAAAAGTTAAATATTAACTCAATAAACTACCTTTTATAACATTAGAATCAGCTGATTTGGTAGCAATCATATTGTCAACTAAAGATGATGTAGAACTTGAATAATCAAAAGTTATTTGAGCACCATCTTCCGTAGACGTTTTATTAAACATTTGTCTATAGGAAGTAACTGTTGGCGAAGTGATTTTAACTTTTGTATTAAGTTTATAACTATAAGAAAATAAACCATCCGCAGTAATAGCACCTGTTATGTCAAAAGTATCAACATCTAAATGTTCAAGTTCGTAACAAGAGCTAAACATACCATTGATATTAGGACCTGCAGAAAAATCTAAATTTGCAACATCAACATTTTTTAGTTTAGTACAATTTTCAAATAGATAATCCATGTCTTTTACTTTAGATGTGTTAATTTTTCCAAGTTTTACAGTTTCTAAAACATTTTTATTCCAATAGCCAGCCGAACTAAATGTTTCATGCATACTAGTTAATCTAGGTGTATTAAGCATACTTATATCAATTTCGCGAATATTAGGCATTTGCATAAATGTACCATACATATCTGTTACATAGCTTGTATCAAAACTACTAACATCAATTGAAGTTACTCCACACATATCAAACATTTGTGACATACTTTCTAATATTCCAGTATCAAAATGTGATAAGTCTAGAGTTTTAAGTTTTAAAGTGTTTTGAAATAAATCATACGCAAAAGATATGTTTTTAGTTGAGAAATTTTCTATGCCATAAATATTTGTTAACTCAGAAAAACTAAACATGGACGATGGTATAGAATTAGTATATATTTTTCCTTTTTTGACAAAATATAATTCATATAATCCGTTACTATCTTCATCTAAAATATAGCCTACTATGCTATTGTTTTTAGCATATGAAGCGTCCCACGATTTTATTGCGTTATCTGGAGCCTTTGGTTCACTGTTAACGAAAGTAATGGTTTCAATATTAGATTTTGAAGTTACATCACTTGGTGGGGTCAATGTTGATACATAATTTCTTGAATCGTATGATGCTAGTGTATATGGATGTTCTTTAGAACCATCCCCCTCTAAAGATTCAACATCACTTTTTAAATACAAAGTTGGCCTAATATACTTATTATTTGTTGAAGTAGAAGAATTAAAGATACCAATTTCTGAATATAAGTTTGAGTACCCATTCATTACTGCAACAATATTATTATTTTCAGAAGATGAATTTAATACCCACTCATCATAACCATTATGAAGCCAACTAGAATCTAAGTCTCCTCTATTTCCATTAACATAACAAGTTTTATGGTTAAAACATATATCATCAACTCCATTCGCATATGTATATAAGTAATCTGATATATATAATAATCCTACTTTACCATTCCAATTTTTATTATTACCAGGGTATACAGAGTTTCCTCTCTCACTTTTATAAAAATCATTTGCAGACTCAGTACTTGAATTAAAGCCCCCTAGATACCAATTAACATTATCAGCTAATTCTAAATTGCCATCTGATATTCTACGATTAACAATTCTATTAACAAAAGAAGTCGCATAATCGTTTTCATATATTTCACTTATATCTGCAATGCTATAGTTTCTGTCATACTCTCTTTGCCAAGGAATACTAATTCTAAAATACGAGCCATCATATTCATCATATTTGTCTTTAACAATTTTGGCTCTTTTTACACCATTCTCATCTTCAAATACACCGATAATACGATATACTTCATTGTCATACATTACATAATTATTCGGATTATTACCAATAAAGCGATATGATTTTGTTGCCGATTCTTGACTCGTCATATCATGGTTAAAAGCAAAAACTTCTTTTTTAGTTTCTCTACTATAACTGGCATCATCTTCATTTTTCTTTGATAAAACTAAATTAACCAAATTTCCACCATCATAATTTGTCTCTGTTTTGTCATTACTAGCACTCTTAATAACATAAGGACGCTCTTGTGTTCCATCACCATCAGAGTGTATTATATCAGCATTTAAATATGCAACTGGAAGCACCTGTTCTCTAGACATAGTTCCAGATATATATAATTGCCCATAAGGAGTTATGTAAAATACAGAATTTGAAGAATTAACATCAATAGTCCAAAAATATCTATCTCCAAACATCCAACTACTGTTTGGAGATGCTAATGGGTTACCTGTTGTACAAGAACTAGAATTATTTAACAAGCATCATTTATACCTAATCCATAAGTATAATAATAATCTGATGCGTATAAAAGCCCTACCTTACCGTTAAACACATAGTTATTACCACTAGGTATTGTTTTACTTCTCTCATTTGTATAAAAATTATCTGCTGATAAATTTGGTTCTGATGAAGAGCCTAAATAATAATCAACATTGTCCAATTGTCCATATGCTTCATCGTTTGGATAATCGTCTAATACACTTTTTATTGTAGAGGAGGAAAAATTACTTGTTTGGCCAAAAGAATAATAATCCAATGTTGTATCTTTCATTATTTTAGCTCTTTTTACTCCATTTTCATCTTCGAATACTCCAATTACTCGCCATAACTCATCATTATAAGTTATATAGTTATTAGGAACATTACCAATATATCTATAATCTGTATTTGCTTTTAATTGAAGAGTTTCTGCATGATTAAATGCATATACTTCTCCTTTATTTCCATCATTATAATTATTTATACTATCTTCATTGGCTTTTGACATTATTGTTTCTACTAA